>OCMB01000015.1_pt1 | contig 64311 bp, 61 predicted proteins | sample 1496101 | NCBI WGS metagenome assembly OCMB01 (sample SAMN01760949, study PRJEB22395) | human gut metagenome | reverse complement strand
GGTGGCTATGGCAGCCGTCCACAGCAGGGTGGCTACAACAGCCGTCCTCGTTTCAATAATAACGCAGAAGGTGACGATCAGCATCCATCAACTGGTGGCTATCAGCCACGTCAGCAGGGTGGTTACAATGGTCGTCCTCAGCAGGGTGGCTATGGCAGCCGTCCTCAGCATGGCGGTTACAACAGCCGTCCTCAGCATGGTGGCTACAACAGCAACCGTGGTGGTGGTTATGGCCGTCCTCAGCAGGGTGGTTACAATAGCAACCGTGGTGGCGGCTATGGTCGTCCACAGGGTGGTGGCTATGGCAACAACCGTGGTGGTGGCTTCCGTCAGCACACTCCAGGATACGATCCAAATGCTAAGTATAGCATGAAGAAACGTATCGAATACAAGGAGGAGAATATCGACCCAACAGAGCCATTGCGCTTGAATAAGTTCCTTGCCAATGCTGGTGTCTGCTCTCGCCGTGAGGCTGATGAGTTCATCCAGGCTGGTCTGGTAACTGTCAATGGTCAGGTAGTTACCGAGTTGGGTACCAAGATTCTTCGCACCGACGAGGTGAAGTTCCATGATGCTGTAGTATCTTTGGAGAAGAAGGTATATGTATTGCTCAACAAGCCAAAGGATTACGTGACAACCAGCGACGATCCTCAGCAGCGCAAGACTGTGATGGACCTCGTAAAGGATGTATGCCCTGAGCGTATCTATCCTGTAGGTCGTCTCGACCGTAACACAACAGGTGTACTCCTGTTGACCAACGATGGTGACCTGGCTTCTAAGCTGACTCACCCTAAGTTCTTGAAGAAGAAGGTATATCACGTACACCTTGACAAGAACCTCACTGCTCACGATATGCAGCAGATCAGCGAGGGTATCACTTTGGAAGATGGCGAGATCAAGGCAGATGCAGTTGCTTATGCTGACGAGCGTGACAAGTCACAGGTAGGTATCGAAATTCACAGCGGTAAGAACCGTATCGTTCGCCGTATCTTCGAGAGCCTCGGCTATCGTGTAACCAAGCTCGACCGTGTTCAGTTTGCAGGTTTGACCAAGAAGAATCTCCGTCGCGGTGACTGGCGCTTCCTTACTGAGAAGGAAGTAGATATGCTCCGCATGGGTGCTTTTGAATAAGGATAATAAGATATAATAAGAAAGGAGACTATCTGTTTAGTCTCCTTTTTAACCTATTAATTAACAATGGAAAAAGTAAAAAGAACTAAAGTCGTTGACTTGCTCAAGAGCACAGCCTACGACTCAATCGTGAATGTTAAGGGATGGGTTCGTACCCATCGTAGTAGCAAAGCAGTCGATTTTATCGCTCTTAACGATGGTTCTACTATTAATAATATTCAGATAGTAGTCGACCCATCAAAGGTCGATGAGAATCAGCTCCGCCAGATTACCACTGGTGCCTGCATCAGCGTAGTAGGTACCTTGGTAGAGAGCCAGGGTGCCGGTCAGAGCGTTGAGATTCAGTGCGAAAGCATCGAAATCTACGGTCTTTGCGGCAGCGACTATCCAATGCAGAAGAAGGGACAGAGTTTCGAGTACATGCGTCAGTATGCTCACCTCCGTCTCCGTACCAATACCTTTGGTGCTGTGATGCGTATCCGCCACAACATGGCGATGGCTATCCACACTTACTTCCACGAGCATGGATATTTCTACTTCAACACTCCTCTCATCACTGCCAGCGACTGTGAGGGTGCCGGTCAGATGTTCCAGGTAACAACCAAGAACCTCTACAACTTGAAGAAGACAGAGGATGGTAAGATCGATTATTCTGATGATTTCTTCGGCAAGCAGACTTCATTGACTGTTTCTGGTCAGTTGGAGGGTGAGCTGGGTGCCACAGCACTCGGTGCCATCTATACCTTCGGTCCTACTTTCCGTGCAGAGAACAGTAACACTCCTCGACACCTGGCTGAGTTCTGGATGGTTGAGCCAGAGGTTGCTTTCCTGGATATGGATGGTTTGATGGAGTTGGAGGAAGACTTCATCAAGTATTGTATCCGTTGGGCACTGGAGCACTGCAAGGACGACCTTGCTTTCTTGAACAAGATGATCGACAAGGGCTTGATTGCTCGTTTGGAGGGCGTTTTGAATTCAGACTTCGTTCATCTTCCATATACAGAGGGTATCCGCATCCTGCAGGAGGCTATCGCCAACGGCAAGAAGTTTGAGTTCCCATGTGAGTGGGGTGATGACCTGGCTTCAGAGCACGAGCGCTTCCTCGTAGAGGAGCACTTCAAGCGCCCAGTCATCATGACCAACTATCCAAAGGCTATCAAGGCATTCTATATGAAGATAGACGAGGAGGAGAGCGGCTTCGGCAGCAAGAGCGGTCAGACCGTTCAGGGTACCGACGTACTGTTCCCACAGATTGGTGAAATCATCGGTGGTTCTGTCCGTGAGGAGAGCTACGATAAGCTGATGGGTGAGATTGAGGACCGCAATATTCCTATGAAGGATATGAGCTGGTATCTCGATACACGTAAGTATGGTTCATGCCCACACGCAGGTTTCGGTCTCGGTTTCGAGCGTCTGATTCTCTTCGTAACCGGTATGCAGAACATCCGTGACGTGATTCCATTCCCACGTACTCCAAAGAATGCAGAGTTCTAATCTTCGTTGATATCAACGAAAACAGAATATAGGATAAGCGAGGCTTCTTTTTCAGAGGTCTCGCTTTTATTTTGTCAGCCAGGCGCTTATTTTACCGACTCAGCTCTGGGTTTTGCTTATTTTTACATCTTTTCTTCCTCATTCTCATTATTTTATTGTACCTTTGCACCTAAAAATATAAAATCGTAAGAAAATGGGAAAGATTATATTGACGGGCGACCGTCCAACAGGTAAACTTCACCTGGGTCACTACATCGGTTCCTTGCAGCGCCGAGTACAGCTTCAGAATGCTGGTGACTTTGACAGAATGTTCGTATTCATGGCAGACGTTCAGGCTTTGACAGATAACGCTGACAATCCTGAGAAGATTCGCCAGAACATTACAGAGGTAGCACTCGATTATCTTTCTGCGGGTCTCGATCCACAGAAGTGTACACTCTATATCCAGAGTATGATTCCAGAGTTGGCTGAGTTGACTACCTACCTGATGAACCTCATCTCTGTATCTCGTGTTCAGCGTAACCCAACCGTGAAGACTGAGATCAAGATGCGTAACTTCGAGGCAAACATTCCTCTCGGTTTCTTCTGCTATCCTGTGAGCCAGGCTGCCGACATCACCGCTTTCAAGGCTACAACCGTGCCTGCCGGTGAGGACCAGGAGCCTATGCTGGAGGTAACCCGCGAGTTGGTTCGCCGTTTCAACCAGACTTATGCGCCTGTATTGGTAGAGCCAGAGATCCTGCTTCCAGAGATTGCCTGCTGCCGTCGTCTTCCAGGAACTGATGGTAAGGAGAAGATGAGCAAGAGTCTCGGCAACTGCATCTATATGAGCGATGACGAGAAGACCGTCTGGAAGAAGGTGAAGAAGATGTCTAACGGTGAGCCACGCATGAGTATGGAAGAGCCTGGACATCTGGAGGGCAATGCCGTGTTCACTTATCTGGAGGCATTCTCTACTCCTGAGGACTTCGCTGAGTTCTGGCCAGAGTTCAAGACTTTGGACGAGTTGAAGGAGCAGTATGTGAAGGGTGGTATCGGTGATGGTACCTGCAAGAAGTTCCTGAACAGCGTCATCAACAAGATGCTCGACCCAATCCGTGCCCGCCGTCATGAGTTTGAGCAGGATATTCCTGAGGTATTCAATATCCTGAAGAAGGGTAGCGAGGATGCCCGCGAGTTTGCAGCCCAGACCATGGACGAGGTTCGTAAGGCGATGCGCATCGACTACTTCAGCGATGCTGCCTATATTGAGGAGCAGGCTGCGAAGTATAGAATTTAATACTTGTCACTTAAACACTGGAATAAGTGAATAAACGAATATTGCAATTAGCGGTACCGTCGATAATATCCAATATCACGGTACCGCTTTTGGGTTTGGTGGATGTCGCCATCGTGGGGCATATCGGTGATGCGGCGTATATCGGAGCCATCGCCGTGGGCTCGATGCTCTTCAATGTCATCTACTGGCTCTTCGGCTTTCTGCGGATGGGAACCAGCGGAATGACCTCGCAGGCTTTGGGCAGGAGGGATTTTGCCGAGGTGGTGAGACTCCTGATTCGTTCCCTGGGCATTGGCGTGGGGATAGGACTCCTCTTCTTTATCCTTCAGCGATGGATTATCGGATGCGGATTGTGGGCGATGTCGCCAGAGGCGGATGTCGTGGAACTGGCTCGCAGATACTGCTATGTCTGCATCTGGGGAGCTCCCGCCGTGCTCGGACTCTATGGATTCACGGGCTGGTATATCGGTATGCAGAACACGCGCATTCCGATGGTGGTATCGCTCTCTCAGAATGTGGTGAACATCGTAGCCTCTCTGGTGCTCGTTTTCGTCTGCAGGATGACGGTAGAAGGTGTGGCACTCGGAACGGTCTTCGCCCAATGGTGGGGATTCCTGATGGCATGTGTGCTCTATCGGCTCTACTATCGCCGGCTGGGCAAGTATGAGTATCGCCAGCATCTCTTTGATTCCGAACCGCTGAAGCGATTCTTCTCCCTGAACAGAGACATTTTTCTCCGGACTGTATGTCTGGTGGCTGTAAACCTCTTCTTTACGGCAGCCGGTTCCAGAGAGAGTACGCTGGTACTGGCAGTGAATACCCTGCTGATGACGCTCTTTACCATCTTCTCTTATTTCATGGATGGTTTTGCGTATGCGGCAGAGGCGTTGAGCGGCAAGTATTATGGAGCCGGGAACAGGGAGGCGTTCCGGGAAGTGGTGAAGCGTACGATGGGTTTCGGCGTCGTGGTGGCGTTTCTTTTCACCTTATTATATATAGTGGGTGGAGAAAACTTTCTCTCTTTGTTGACCAGCGACAGGCAGGTGGTGGCGGCAGCCGGTGCGTATCTGGGATGGGCGGTGCTTATTCCGCTGGCAGGTATGTCGGCATTTGTCTTCGATGGTATCTTTGTGGGTATCACCCAGTCGAAGTCTATGCTTTGTTCCACCGCTGTAGCTTCTGCTTCATTCTTCGGAATGTATTTCGCCCTTCATCCTTTGTTGGGCAATCACGCCCTGTGGCTTGCCTTTATTCTCTACCTCGTTTTGAGGGGTATCGTATTATTCGTCATTTACCGTAGAAAACTGCGGTAAATGGCGAATTGTGTTTTAATGGAATATAATAATAGAAATAACGCACATTCTTCTCGAAAAATTGCACACTTGAAATATAGTGTGCGCATTTTATGGAAAAACTACATTAATTTAGTTTAAAACTTACGCTTTTATTCTTTTTCTTAGCATAATTTTCGTACTTTCGCAGAATAAAATTAAAAAATATATAGAGTAAAATGACAGCAGAAGAGTATTATCAGGAAGGAAATGCCTGGCGAAAGCAAGGCGACTTCAAGCGTGCCCTCGACAGCTATATGGAGGCGATAGCTCTCGATCCGGAGAGTCCTGCCGTGGCAGCCAAGGAGATGCTGGATGATATCATGAGCTTTTATTGCAAAGACTACTACAATCCATAGCAATCTGTTGTGGACAGCAGCAGTTCTGGTTACTCCAGTAAAGAATGATAATATAAGAAAAAGAAAATATATAGAATATGAGCAAAATTAAAGGGGCCATTGTGGTCGATACGGAGCGTTGCAAAGGATGCGCACTCTGTGTAGAAGCTTGTCCTCAAGATGTCATCGCATTGGCTCTGAAGAAGGTCAATGTGCATGGCTATCGCTATGTTGAGGCTGTCAATGCCGATGCGTGTGTGGGTTGTACCTCGTGCGCCATCGTCTGCCCTGACGGCTGCATCACTGTTTATCGTAAGAAGGAGGACTAAACAATGGCAAATCAAGAAGTAACATTAATGAAGGGCAATGAGGCGATAGCCCATGCCTGTATCAGATGTGGTGCGGATGGCTTCTTCGGCTATCCTATCACACCTCAGAGTGAGATTATAGAGACGCTGGCTCTGCTCAAGCCTTGGGAGACATCGGGTATGGTGGTTCTCCAGGCGGAGAGTGAGGTGGCGGCTATCAATATGGTTTATGGTGGTGCCGGTGCCGGTAAGCGTGTCATTACTACCTCATCCAGTCCGGGTGTGGCTTTGATGCAGGAGGGTATCTCTTATATGGCAGGTGCTGAGATTCCGGGTGTCATCGTCAACGTGCAGCGTGGCGGTCCGGGACTGGGTACCATCCAGCCATCTCAGAGTGATTATTTCCAGGCTACCCGCGGCGGTGGTAACGGCGACTACAACGTCATCGTGCTGGCTCCTGCTTCTGTTCAGGAGATGGCAGACTTTGTGGACCTTGCCTTCAACCTCGCCTTCAAGTACCGTAACCCGGCGATGATTCTGAGCGATGGTGTGATCGGACAGATGATGGAGAAGGTGGTGCTGCCACCGGTAAAGCCTCGCCGTACCGAGGAAGAGATTGCCAAGGAGTGTCCTTGGGCTACCATCGGTCGTCCAAAGAGTCGCCCGGTCAACATCATGACCTCTCTGGAACTCAAGCCTGAGGTCATGGAGGAGCGCAATCTCGCCCTCCAGGCGAAGTATCAGAAGATTCGTGACAACGAGGTAAGATATGAGATGGAGCAGATGGAGGATGCCGACTATGTAATCGTAGCCTTCGGTAGTGCGGCACGTATCGCCGAGAAGAGCATCGAGAATGCCCGAGAGCAGGGCATCAAGGTGGGTCTCTTCCGTCCTGTCACCCTCTGGCCTTTCCCTGAGAAGGAACTCCATGAGCTGGCAAAGACCAAGAAGGGCATTCTGGTTGTTGAGATCAATGCCGGTCAGATGGTTCAGGATGTGCGCCTGGCTGTGAATGGACAGGCTCCAGTAGAGCACTTCGGTCGCCTGGGCGGCATTGTGCCGGAGCCGGAGGAAATCGTTGAAGCATTAAAGAAGTTAATAAAATGAATGATATAATTTCACCAGAGAATCTGGTATATAAGAAGCCTACGCTGATGAACGATACCCCGATGCACTACTGCCCGGGCTGTTCGCATGGCGTAGTTCATAAGCTCGTTGCCGAGGTCATCGAGGAGATGGGCATGGAGGATAAGACTGTGGGCGTTTGTCCGGTGGGCTGTGCCGTCTTCGCTTACCGCTATTTGGATATCGACTGGCAGGAGGCTGCCCATGGCCGTGCCCCTGCTGTAGCTACGGGTATCAAGCGTATGTGGCCAGACCGTCTCGTCTTCACCTATCAGGGTGATGGCGACTTGGCGTGCATCGGTACCTGCGAGACCATCCACGCCCTGAACCGTGGCGAGCATATTGCCCTCATCTTCATCAATAATGCCATCTATGGTATGACGGGTGGACAGATGGCTCCAACTACTTTGCTGGGTCAGAAGACCGCTACCTGTCCTTACGGACGAGAGGCTGATCTTCATGGTTATCCACTGAACATCACCGAACTTGCCAGCCATCTGCAGGGTACCTGCTACGTAACCCGCCAGAGTGTGGAGACCGTGGCAAGCATCAGGAAGGCAAAGAAGGCAATCCGCAAGGCTTTCGAGGCAAGTATGCAGGGCAAGGGTTCCAGCCTGGTAGAAATTGTTTCTACCTGCAACAGCGGCTGGAAGCTCTCACCTGTTGAGGCAAACAAGTGGATGGAAGAGAACATGTTTAAGCAGTATCCTAAGGGCGACCTGAAGGATACAACAAATTTGTAAGAACAATGAAGACAGAAATCATTATATCCGGTTTTGGTGGTCAGGGCGTCCTTTCGATGGGAAAGATCCTGGCTTACTCAGGACTGATGGAGGACAAGGAGGTGACCTGGATGCCTGCTTATGGTCCGGAGCAGCGTGGTGGTACAGCCAATGTAACGGTCATCGTGAGCGACAGCCGCATCTCTTCGCCAATCCTGAGCCATTACGATGTTGCCATTGTGCTCAATCAGCCATCGCTCGATAAGTTTGAGCCGAAGATCAAGCCAGGCGGCATCCTGATTTATGATGGTTATGGCATCATGAATCCACCTCAGCGCAAGGACATTACTGTTTATCGCATCGATGCGATGGACAAGGCTGCCGAGATGAAAAACTCCAAGGTGTTTAACATGATTGTTTTGGGCGGACTGCTGAAGGTTTGCCCTGTGGTGAGCACCGATGGTTTGAACAAGGCACTCTTCAAGTCGTTGCCAGAGCGCCATCATAACCTGATTCCACTGAATATGAAGGCTGTGGAAGAGGGTATGAAAATCATCGAGAAAGTAGAACGATAAGTTTTAAAATAGTACGCTAAGTTAGAGACAATAGGTCGATAGCTTAGCGGACTGATATTAATCATTTATAGATAAGCCGTATGACTAAAAAATCCAACTATCTATTATCCCTTTTCGGGGCATTATTGCTTGCATCTCCGATTCAGGCTCAGAATCTCTTGCCAAAACCGCAGCAGGTTACGATGGGCAAGGGCGTGTTCAGCACAGCAGGAGGTGTGAAAGTAGAAAACCAGGTAGGCGCTGATGCCGAGAATATCTATACCAAGGCATGGAATGCCAAGGTGAATGATGCTGCCAAGCGGGTGGTGAAGTTCACCAAGCTTGCCAACGCCTCTTCGCCGGAAGCATACAAGCTTCATGTGGCACCTGATGCCATTGAAATCAGTGCCGCCAGCAGCGAGGGTTTCCTACGTGCCTGGCAGACCATGGAGCAGCTTACTACCAAGAAGGGCATCGCATGCTGCGACATCGTGGATGCACCTGCCTACAAGTGGCGTGGCTTGATGCTCGATGTTTCGCGTCATTTCTTCCCTATCTCCTTCCTCAAGAAGCAGATTGATGTGATGTCGGAGTATAAGTTCAACCGTCTCCATATCCATCTGACCGATGCTGCCGGATGGCGCATTGAAATCAAGCGCTATCCTCGACTCAACAACTTTGCAGCCTGGCGTTCGGGTAAGTTGTGGAAAGACTGGAATGCCAATGGCAACAAGTATCTGGAGCAGGGCAGCGAGGGTGCCGAGGGTGGTTACTATACCCAGGATGAACTCCGCGACCTGGTGAAATATGCTGCCGAGCGTGGCATCACCATCGTTCCGGAAATCGAGATGCCGGGTCATTCTGAGGAGGTGCTTACTGCCTATCCTGAGTTATCCTGTACCCATGAGCCTTACAAGCAGGCAGATTTCTGTCCGGGTAACATCGGAACCTACGATTTCCTGGAGAATGTGTTGAAAGAGGTGATGGATATCTTCCCGTCTCATTACATCCATGTGGGTGGCGATGAGGCTGCCAAGAAGTCATGGGGCAGTTGCGCCCTCTGCCAGAAGAAGATGAAGGAACTGGGCATCAACAACGTGGATGGATTGCAGGCTCATCTCATTTCCCACATAGGCAAGTTCCTGAACGAGCATGGCAGACAGCTCGTGGGTTGGGACGAGGTGATTGCTGGAAATCTCTCCAAGAATACCACCGTGATGGTTTGGCGTGGCACCGAACTGGCACACGAGGCTATCAAGCATGGTTACGATGTGGTGATGTCGCCGGGAGCTTACTGCTACTTCGATATGTATCAGGATGCGCCGGGCACCCAGCCTGTGGCAAATGGCGGTTTCATTCCTACCGAGAAGGTGTATAGCTACATGCCGGGAAGCGATCTTCCTGAGGCAGAGCGTAATATGATTACCGGTGTGCAGGCAAACCTCTGGACCGAGCATATTCCTACTCCTGAGTATGCCGAGTATATGCTTTATCCTCGTGCCTTGGCTCTGGCTGAGATAGGATGGAACGGCACCAAGACCAAGAACTATCCTGAGTTCAAGACCCGTGCCCTGGCGCAGGTGGAACATCTGAAGGCTGAAGGCGTGAACCCATTCGAGTTGAAGAAGGAGATTGGTGAGCGCAAGGAGAAAATGAAGCCGGTGCAGCACAAGGCTGTGGGTGCCAAGGTTACCTATAACCATGCTTACAACCGCTACTATCCTGCGGCTGGCGAAAAGACGTTGGTGGATGGCAACATGGGTGGTTGGGCTCATGGCGATGGACGCTGGCAGGGCTTTATCGGCAAGGATTGCTTCGATGTAACCATCGACCTCGGCAATTCTACCAAGATCAGCAGTGTAGGTACCGATTTCATGCAGAGCAGCGGTCCTGAAATTTTCTATCCTTCTCAATATACGGTATCAGTTAGTGAGGATGGCAAGAACTTCACCCAGGTATTCGACAAGAAGTATGAGTCGAGCAAGGAGCCGATTCTGAATTTCAAGACGCTTACCTGGAAGGGCGGCAAGACAGCCCGCTACATCCGTGTTCAGGCGAAGCCAAGCAGCTTCGGCGGCTGGCTGTTTGTTGATGAGATTATTGTGAAATAATACGATTTCGTATATGAATTATGCAGATTGCATTATGTAGATTACATAATGCAATCTGCTCTTAGTTTATCCATCCAAGCAGTGACACCAGATAGGCGTTCCAGTTGATGGCAATCTCGTTTGAGGCATAGCTGCCAACGTTATCCTGGTAGGATTCATCTGGAATATTGGAAGCATAGGCTGGTACGAATTCGGCATCTTCTTGTCCCTTGTTGGCTCCTCCAGCCACAAGACCAGGTACTGGCTCCTTGATATTGTCGGCTGCAGAGATACGGTGGTGGATATTCATGACCCTCTGGGTGCCGAAGCCTGTCAGGTAGCAATAGCCTGTGGCGTTACGTCCAAAGAAATAATCTAAGGTAGAAAGGGCGGCTTGCCTATACTTGCTGTCCTTTGTCAGGGCATACTCGTACATTTGGGCAATGCCTCTTCCCAGGCAGCTTTCAGAGTTGCTTCCCCAGTGGAAGTCTTGGGCGCTGTTGCCGAAGATACTGTGGAATGAAGAGGTAGCCAGTTCTTGGATATCCTCATCACATTTTTTCTTAAGATTTAACATTTCGTGTTACTTTTCCTTGATCGCGAATTCAACAAGGCAAATGTCGAACAGATGCAGATGATCGTGACAGAAAGTCTGGTTCACAAAACATAATTCCTGCCAAATTGACCATTTCCGCAGGACATAATTTGATGAAAATCAAGAAATCGCCCGTTTTTTGAAGTTTTCTCTTAAAAAAATGTGTACGCACACAAAAAGGCATTACCTTTGCACTCGAAAAGATTGAATAACGAATAATTAAAGAAAGAAAGGGTAACAATTATGATGGTATTAGGAATGACACTGGCAGTTGTAGCTGCTCTTTTTGCAGAGGTTGTAAATGTCAACAAGAAGATTAGCCTCGGCAAGTAATCAACCTTTGAGAGGCATCTAAGCATGCTTCAATGAAGTTGATTTGAAATGGATAAAGATTAGGATAACAGACAAATAGAGAAAGGATAAGAGTATGTTAGTTTTAGGTATGATTTTAGCAATGATCGTTGCAGCGTGCGCTGAGTATGGTGCAAGATCTAACATGAAGGACTTCGCTTAACAAGCGGTTCTTCTTTCAATTTGAGAGAATTTAAACAGTAGTTCCATATAATAGATAAAGAAAGGCAGGTGTAGGCATTTGAAAGATGTCTGCAGCTGCCTTTCCTTTTTATATTCATTTATGATAGTTTTCTACTTAAAAGTTGTATCTTTGCAACCAAATTATTGATCTACAGCCCAAGGCTTTGAGCATGCCAAGCAATGGTGCAGGGATAATGGTTACATGTATATTAAATAAATATGAAAATGGATAGAGATTTACGTTTGATAGAAGAGCAACATCCTCTCATACATAACATAACCAATTATGTTGCCATGAACTTTGTGGCAAATAGCCTACTGGCAATTGGGGCATCCCCAATCATGGCACGCGCCCAGGAAGAGGTGGAGGAAATCTGTAGCAAGAGCAATGCCTTAGCACTTAATCTGGGCATTTTGGAAAGCGCGACAGCACACTCAATGCTACTCGCAGGTAAAGCAGCTTCTAAAAGCAGAATTCCAATTGTATTTGATGTGGTTGGAGTAGGTGCCACTAGATTTCGAATGGATACTGCATCAAAGATCATCCTTCAATGCCAGCCAGCAGTCATCAAGGGTAATGCCAGTGAAATACGATCATTATACTCGCATCAGATAGTAATGCAGGGAGTGGACAGCCATCTTGAGACTTCTGAGGTTGAGGAACAGGCTCAAATTCTTGCCAGGAAACTGGCATGCATCATCGTTATTACCGGTGCTACAGACATCATCACGGATGGTGAAAAAGTAGCTTATGTTCATGAGGGGCATCCTCTGATGGGCAAGGTTACAGCCATGGGTTGTGCTGCCACTGGTATCATAGGAGCTTTCCTTTCAGTAAACCCTAATCCGTTTGATGCATCTGTTCATGCCATGAAAGCCATGGGCATTGCAGGAGAAAGAGCTGCTGCCATTTCTAGAGGCAATGGTAGCATGATGGTGAACTTCCTCGATGAACTTTGTAATCTGGCATATCATGAGTAAAATTATCAAAATCAAGAAGAGATCATTCATGAAACTATTTTATGCCATCAATCTGTTTGGCATTATCATTACTTGCGAAAAGCTATCAAAGGAGAGTCTTAATCATGAACTCATACATACTGCACAAGCAAAGAAATTGCATAATTAGTAGATACTTGACAAGATTTTTAGTTCAGTTAGGAAAAGGGAAGTCTGCTGGCAGTGATGCCGGCAGACTTCTGTATTTTATACTAATTGTTTTTTTACTGTTTGATCCGAATATCACCAAGGCTTCTATTCTTGGCAAATCGATTCAGATCAACCCAATTCCAGACTCCTGGAACCCTGCCATGTTTGCTGAACTGCCAGATGTCATAGTGAGGTTTACCTGGCAATACCGGTTCATGATCATAACTGGCAATCCAGAGATAGTAGTTGTCGAATTCCGGACTCAGGTAATCCTTGAAATAACTCTCGCTACAATATATAATAGGTGTATGTCCATAATAGGATTTACAGAGCTTGCAGAATGTTTTCAGAAGAAGTTGGATCTCACTCTTGCTGAGTCCCTTGGTTCCATCATCTTCAGCATCTACTACAGGTAGAAGATCCTGCCTCTCCTTATTATAAACTGCACGAAAGTTTTCAAACTGCATTACCGCAGGCATCTTAGAAAGAAAATGGTAGGAGCCAACTGTTCTTCTCTTGTCAGCTGTCTTCCGGCAGGTATATGATGCCATTTGAAGAAACATCCACGGCAGCAGCAGCCTGTAGCATGCTGGGCTATAAATACAGGATGCCCTCTCATCGGCGTCTGCTTGCCGTCATTGGGAATTACGGCAGGAGCAAGGCGTTTGGCAACGAAATCCTCAGCATGCTTACGGATGGTTTCCAAGCCCTTTTCTGCAATATATTCCTTATCCCTCTTCGAAAGGTGAAAACGGCTGCGGAATGCTGATTTGGAAAGTCTTTCAAACAGACCTGTCAAGTCATACTCTTTGTCTGGAGAGGTGTGGTTTTCCTCGTTTTCTGAAGAGACAGAATCTTTCAGAAGATTCTCTTTCTCCTCAGGAAACAGATAGAGTTCTACATATCTGGCATGGTTTGCCCTTGAATCTTTTTTCATATCTATTTATCTCCTATATCTGTTTCATCCTTGTAGATAGATACATTCTTATCGAATTTACAAATAATGGAATGCATTTATGACTTTTCAGTCTCCAGTTCCAGCAAAATTCTCTTTGCTTCCAGTCCTTTTTTGCAAAAATAATAAATATTTTCAGATTTCGCAAGATAAAGTACAATATGGCATTCTTATTTATAATATATTATACTTTTATTGAACTTTTCTTTGAGTTTTGCCATATTTTCATTAACTTTGCCAGCAAAACTATCATTAAGAGTTACCCTTTAAAATAAACGTATTATGCAGATATTATTGGCAAATGCCAAAATCATGTTTGATAAGGCAGATAGGGCAGCTGTTTCAAAGCCACTTTTCCAATCTGTGGCTGAAATGTTGGCTGCAGAAATGGCTAAGCTGGACGTAGAGGAATTGGCTAGGCAACTTGATTGCAGCCACAAGATAGCTTCTGAAAACTGGAAACGCTATCGTAATTTTATGGCTGCAGAGAAGATGCCTGCCATACTTTCCTACAATGGACAGGCGTATAAGCATCTACGCGCCAACACTTTGGGAGAAGAATCCCTGCAGTATGCCCAGAAACATCTCTGGATTACCTGCTTTCTCTATGGATTGCTTCGGCCGATGGATGGCATCGTGCCTTATCGTATGGAGCATTGCGTGACGCTTGAAGCTACAAACGACAAGCCGATCAATCAATTTTGGAAAGATAAACTGACCGATGTTCTTATCCACAGTGTGAAAGCTGACGATGGCATACTTATCCATCTCTCTACGGCAGAATATGAACATCTGTTTGATTGGAAGAGAATTTGCAGGGAAGTGAAAGTCATCCAGCCCCTCTTTTATGTTCGCCAGAAGGATGGTAGGCTGAAAATGCAGGCTGTGTGGGCTAAATCCTGCCGTGGAGCTATGGTAAGATATATTCTAAGCAACCAACTTGCTACTCCAGAAGAATTGGCAGCCTTCAGTTACGAAGGTTTTGAATACGCACCAGAATTAGGAGAAGCGGCTTTTCCGCATTTCGTTCGTAATATAACAAAATAGTACTTTTTTACTTTTCCTACATCAAAGATGATATCTTAGAAGACAAGGGAGCGGACTAGGCAATGCTTTAGTCCGCTCCCTTGTTTAATTTAGTTTAAATCCTGAACAATTCTTGTTTATCTCTAGGTAAAATTGTATCTTTGCCGTGGAGAAAGTTATGTTCAGCACTGCTGAACTTGTATTCAACACTGCTGAACTTAAGTTCAACACTGCTGAACATAGATTCAACATCGCTGAACGGAGATTTCTTCTAATGATAAAGACTATTATCCTTAAGAGTATAGATGAATGCATTTAAGGATGCAAACCATCTCTTCCAGGATTACGGTCTCTCTTTATAAATGATGATGTAGAACTTAATAAGGAAAGGAATCGATATGGCAAAGTACAAGTTGCAGGAGATGTCGGATGTTCATCATACCGGCAAGCGTAAGGTTTATCCCAAGATGGTAGTCAACCGCACTCTATCTCGCAAGGAATTCATCGAAAGGATGCAGGGGTATCATCGTGGTATTTCGGCAAGCACCACGGAGGCTGTGCTGATGGATGTGGAAGAAATACTGGTTGAGATGCTCTCCATGGGCTATAATGTGAATCTGGAGGGTCTCGGTACCTTCTCTCTATCCTTGGGTTTCGAGGATGACAAGCCTACGGAGATGCAGGGCGATGATGACAAGATGACCTATCGCAAGGTAGGCGTAAGAGATGTGAACTTCAAGGCATCTCCCGATTTCATCAAGTCTGTGAAGCAGGTAGCCGACCGCGATCTGGAGCGGGATATGGGTGGCGTAAAACTGATATTGAAAAAGAAATATACCCGAGAGGAGCGCATCGCCCGAGCCCTGGATGTCATCGATGAGAATGGCTTCATCGGTCTTACCGACTATGCCTACATCAACAACCTGAGCCGCACCGCCGCCTCCTTGGAGTTGAAGGAGATATCCCATGACGAGACTGTTCCCATCCGCTCTGTGGGTCAGCACAGTCATAAGGTCTGGGTGAGGAGAAAAAAATAAGATAAAGTATGATTTCTCATCATTTTCTTTGGCATTTCCAATTCTTTTCGTTAATTTTGTGGCGTTAATTTAAAATAAAGGAACAAGATGGAAACGATTAATATTCAGTTTCAAGTACCTTCTACAGGTCAATATACGCTTGACGAATTTGTCGCCAAGCTCAAAGACTATGCAGAAAAATTAGCCGGTTCTATCTCCAAGTCAGGAAACAGTTACCAGGAAAGATTCATGAGCCAGGCAGAGCAGGAAGCCTATGTGGCAGAAAGCCTCAACCGTGCTCTTGATGAAATGGAAGCTCATAAGAAGAATGGGACTAAGCCGATGGATGCTCGTGATTTGTTGAGAAGGCTTCGGGAAGAGGAGGCGTAGTATGAAGGTTAAGATTTCACTTATAATCTTTACCAGGAAGGAGATACTATTATCATTGATTTGTTGACAATCTATGATAAAGGAGAAATCTCTAATATCTCTGATGAGTTTATCAGCTTTTTGCTTGATAAACGTGAAAATGGATAATACGCATAATAAGTATCTGGAAAAAGAATATGGCAGCAACTGATTTTTAATCAAGCACAGCTTGAACTTTTAGATATGATGCAATGGGTAAAAAGCCCGGAAGCATTGGCAGAATTGAAGCAAGTTATCTCTGATTTCTTTGCTAAGAAGGGACAGGAAGAATTAAATGCAATGTGGGAGCGTGGAGAAATGACAGAAGAAAAGCTGAAGAGCTTTGAGACATTGCACGAAAGAACTCCTTATCGCCGATAGTTATGAATATTGTTTTGGATACCAATTGCCTTGTTATTGCAATTTCAAGGCAAAGCGAATACCATCAAGTATGGCAAGATTTTCTTGCTGGTAAATTGATTATCAAGGATCCGATGGCTGCCCTTGGTTTGGGCGGTAAACCGTATAAGAAAATAAAGGTGACGCATCTCATTTGATGCGCCACCTTCTTCTTCTTACGGAGGCGATGAGCTGACCACGGCGCACATGGTCGCCACCTTCACACGCTGCTGCTTGATGGTTCCGCCCATCGGGAAGCTGAGGCTTATACCATGATATATGCAGGTTGGCAGCTCGTTACCTTGGCTTTTACCAAGAAGATGTAAGTTTTCCGTTAAATATTCTGTTTTCTGATAGGTATTTCGGAAAAATTGCCTATTTTTGCAATATGAATTCAAAATGAAGCAATTATGGCATTGAAATTATATCCTGTAGGAATCCAAACATTTGAGCGTATTCGAAAGGAAAACAAGCTCTATATCGACAAGACGGAATATATCTATCGAATGACACATTCTGGTGGATGTTATTTCTTCTTAAGTCGTCCACGCCGTTTCGGTAAGTCACTTTTGGTGTCCACCTTTGAGAGTTATTTCTCTGGAAAGAAAGAACTCTTTGAGGGTCTTGCCATCGAAAAGTTAGAGCAGGAATGGATGGAATATCCTGTGCTGCACTTCGATATGAGTGGAGGTAAGCACATGGAGAAGGAGCAGTTGGAGGATTATCTCTCAAATCGTTTGGAAGCAGAAGAGAGAAAATGGGGGATTACCCATACTAAAAGAGGTGCAAATGATCGATTGACAGAATTAATTACCACCGCTTATGAAATTAGTGGCAAGCAGGTGGTCGTGCTCTTCGACGAGTATGATGCGCCTATGCTCGATGTTGCTCACGATAAAGAAACTTTGGATGTGCTTCGCAATGTGATGCGCAATTTCTTTAGCCCACTCAAGATGTGTGAGCCTATGCTTCGTTTTGTCTTCCTGACTGGCATCACCAAGTTTTCGCAAGTGAGCATTTTTAGCGAGTTGAATAACATCAAAAATATTTCGTTGGATGATGAATATGCTGGAGTTTGCGGAATCACCAAGGAAGAATTGCTTACCCAGATGAGTGAGGATATAGATGTGTTGGCAGAGGCACTGGAGATGACAAGAGAGGAAACTATTGCTAAACTCAAGGAGAATTATGATGGCTATCACTTCTCGCCAGCATCCCCTGATGTGTTTAATCCTTATAGCTTGCTCAACTGTTTTGATGATAAGAACTTCGGTGCTTATTGGTTCAGCTCAGGCACACCTACCTATCTTATCAACATGCTTCGCAAGTTTAAGGTCTTGCCAGCCAAGATAGGCAGGTCATTGGCTCGTTCCTCAGCTTTCGATGCACCTACGGAGAACTTGAAGACCATCACGCCTTTGCTCTATCAGAGCGGCTACATCACCATCAAGGGCTATGACAAGATGAGCCAACTCTTCACGCTCGACTTGCCTAACAAGGAAATCAAGGTGGGCTTATTTGAGAGCCTTCTGCCTTATTATTTGGAAGGCATGTATGCCGAGGAGGGAGATGTGGCAATCGCCCAGATGTCTGTCTTGATTCGCCAAGGCGACATGGATGGAGCCTTGCGCTTGCTCCAGGAGTTCTTGGGCACGGTGCCTTATTGTAACAATACCAATTACGAGGGGCATTACCAGCAGGTGCTTTTCATCATCTTCACCCTCTTGACTCACTTTGTGGTGGATGTGGAGGTTCACACACCGAATGGAAGGGTGGATGTAGTGATGGAGACTGAGGATACTCTCTATCTCATCGAACTGAAACTCAACAAGAGTGCCCAGTCCGCCATGCAGCAAATCAACCTCAAGCAATATGACCAGCGTTTTGCGAGATGTGGCAAGCCGATAGTAAAAGTTGGTGTAAACTTTGATGCCAAGAAAGGGAATATTGAGGATTGGACCATAGAACCATAAATAAGAGTCCACTTTTAAAAGTGGTAGCAACCCATAATAAAAAAAGATCGAGTAACTTTTCTATTGGAAGTTGCTCGGTCTTTTTGGGTTAAAGTAGAATTAAAACTGCCTTATTCTGCCAATCGAATGCTCATCGGGCTTACGGTGATGAGGCGCTTCTTGTAGAGGTCGCCTATGGCACGCTTGTACACCTTCTTGCTTACGTGGAAACGTTCGTAGATGTCGTCGGCCTCGCTCTTGTCGCCAAGGTTGCACTCGCCGTCGTTGTCCAGGAGATACTGGTAGAGGGTTTCGGCGAAATCGGCTGTCTGCTGAATACCGGTCTTCTGCAGGGTAACATCTATCTTTCCGTCAGGACGAACTCTTCCGATGTAGCCCTTCATCTTGTCACCCGTGTGGATGTACTGGAAGATCTGGTCCTGATAGAGCAGACCCGGATACTGGTTGTCGATGATAAGCTTGAAGCCGAGGTCGGTCTTCTGCCAGATGAGGAGATCCACCTCATCGCCATGCTTATAGTGAGGATGGTCTTCGTTGAGATAACGCTCTATCTTGGCAGAGGCAACGATGCGATAGCTCTCCTCGTCGATGTGGATATGCACGATGTAGGAGTTGCCGAGCACCATGCGCTTCTTCTGCTCGCGGAACGGGCAGAAGATGTCCTTCATCAGTCCCCAGCCCAGGAAGGCTCCGTATTCGTTGACCCATTTCACTTCGAGATAGGCGAAGTCGCCAACCTTAGCCAATGGGGTTTCGGTGGTAGCGATGAGGCGCTCATCCTGATCGAGATAGATGAAGACATCCAGCTCGTCGCCGATGCCAGCGTCTTCTGGAACGTAGCGGGATGGAAGGAGGATTTCTCCCTCATCTCCACCATCGAGATACAGACCGAAATCTACTTTCTTTACGATGCGAAGGCGATTGAAATCGCCGAGTTTTATCTTTTTGCTCATATAATGTTATTTTCGAGAATATAAAATGCTTTTGTCCTTACAGGGCGACAGTTTTGCGTCCGTAATTACCCAGGGTGTTGCCCTGGGCTAGGAGCTTCTGCCCTTTCAGGGCGTTTAGATGCAATCTATGGATGAGTCTGGTTCTTCTGCAGAAACTTCTTTATTGTTATCAGCAGTTTCTTCCTTGCTATCAGCTGCTCCTGCCTCCACCGTCTTCTCAATCATTCCATCCTTGAGATGAATGGTGCGGTCGGTGATGGAAGCAAGACCCTCATCGTGGGTAACGATGACGAAAGTCTGACCGAACTTGTCTCTGAGATCGAAGAAGAGCTGGTGAAGCTCTGCCTTGTTCTTGGAGTCGAGACTTCCTGATGGCTCATCGGCAAGGATAACGGCTGGATTGTTGACCAGGGCTCTTGCCACGGCTACACGCTGTTTCTCACCACCTGACAACTCGGCAGGCTTGTGGCTGGCTCTATCGCTCAAGCCCATGAATTCCAATAACTCCTCGGCACGCTCCTTGGCTTCCTTTCTGCCCTTTCCGGCGATGAAGGCAGGAATCATGATGTTCTCCAGGGCGGTGAACTCTGGTAGAAGCTGATGAAACTGGAAGACGAAACCGAGATGCTGGTTGCGGAAATCGCTCAGCTTCTTGGTGCTGAGGCTGCGCACATCCACGCCATCTACCTCTATGCTGCCACTATCTGGCTTGTCGAGGGTACCGATAATCTGGAGAAGAGTGGTCTTGCCGGCACCGCTAGGTCCGACGATACTTACCACCTCGCCCTTGTCAATATGCAGGTCGATGCCCTTAAGCACCTGCAGGGAGCCGAAGCTCTTGGTTATACCTTTTATATCAATCATTTTCTAACTCAAAATTATTTTGCAGGCAAAATTAAGCAAAATATTTGGAAATGCCTAATTTTAAGAGATAAAAAGAAATAAGGAGGGATATAAAAAAACAAAACGAGCCTTATTCTTGCAAATAAAGCTCATTTCAGTACTCAATTCTGTATTACTTTCTATAAAATGTATGTGTTATTTCAACCCATCGGCATCGCCGGTGGTCTTCAATCCGTTGCTCTTTTCGCGAGGAGTGATATTCACTTTCTTCGCTATGGTGTTCTCGATAAGGCTGGCATCGAATGCCATCTTCTTGTCGGTGCAGGTGATATCCTGGAAGGTGAAATCTACCAGGTGGTATTTATCGCTCTTTCCAACATCGAAGAAGTTGTCGCAATCCATCTGGATGTTCTTGATGGAGATGTTGTTGCACTGGCACTGTTCGTATATTATTGTATATTGGTTCTTTTTATATGTAATCTACGACAAACTCGTAATTTTCTATGCTTTTGTGTTACGAAAAGCTCGTAAAACGTTAAAATATAGCTTGATTTATGTTTTTTAACGCAGATTGTTTTGTGCTTATACGAAAAGTTCGTAGATTTGCAGCGTGATTTAGAAACAAGAATGTTGAATTTAAAAGAATAAAGATAGAAATATGGAAAAGCTGACGAATCAGGAAGAAGATATTATGCTTCGGATATGGCGATTGGGGCGATGTGCCGTGAAACAGATTATGGAACTGTTGCCAGAACCTCGTCCACCTTATACTACAGTGGCTTCTATTGTGAACAATCTGAAGCGCAAGGAATATGTCAAGGCGGAGCGGGATGGTAAGGGGTATGTCTATTCTCCACTCATTGCCGAGAGCGATTACAAGCGGAAGTTCCTGTCGGGTTTCGTGAACAATTACTTCAAGAATTCCTTCAAGGAAATGGTTTCCTTCTTTGCCAAGGACGAGAAAATCAGTCCCGAGGACCTCAAGGATATCATCCGTGAAATCGAGAATTCGGAAGAATAAATAACTGTAATTGAAAGCTTTTGCCCTTACAGGGCGACAGGTTTGCGCCCATAATAACCCAGGGCGTTGCCCTGGGCTAGGAGCTTCTGCCCTTTCAGGGCGTGTGGAGCTAATATGCGAAAGTTCAATAACTAATTTATATAAAAAACTGAAACTGTATGGCAATATATCTTATAAAAATCAATATAGCCCTGATGCTCCTTTATGGCTTTTATCGCCTCACGGTGAGCCGCGATACCTTCTTCGGTCTTCGCCGCCTTACCATCTGGCTCATCTATGCCGTTGCCCTGATGGTTCCGGCACTCAATCTGGAATATTGGGTGCGCGATACACCAACGATGGCGAGTATGGCGAACGTATATGCCGACACGTTTTATCCCGTGGTGGTTGTAAAGGCTCAGGCTCCCAGCATAACCTGGATAGATATGCTGCTGGGCATCTATTGGGCAGGAGTTGCCGTTCTCTCATTGCGTTTGGTATGGCAGCTCTTCAGCATCATCCGCCTTGCAGCTATTTCCCGGAAGCAGGAGGTGGAAGGCATTACGGTACATCTTCTCAGAGGCGAGGGGAGTCCGTTCTCCTTCTTCCGCTGGGTGTTTATGTATCCATCTACCCTGGAGGGCAAGCAGTTGCACGAAGTGATGGTTCACGAGTGCACCCATGTTTCGGGTCTCCATTCCCTGGATACCCTCTTCTCCGAGCTTTTCTCCATCGCCTGCTGGTTTAATCCATTTGCCTGGCTGATGAAGCAGGAAGTAAGAATGAATTTGGAATATTTAGCCGATGAAAGTGTATTATCTGATGGCAACGCGCGCAAATCCTATCAGTATCACCTTCTAGGTTTGGCATATCGACAGCCGAATGAATCGACCAAGATTGCCAATAATTTTAATTTATTACCTCTTAAAAAAAGAATTAAAATGATGAACAAACGTAGAACCAGTGAAATAGGCAAGGCGAAGTACCTCCTTTTCGCACCTTTAGCAGGAGCGTTGCTTATGGTGAGCAACATCGAGAGTGTGGCTCGTGAGATTGGCGAGCAGATTCCGGAAGTAGCCGAGGTTCAGCAGAAGGCTGAGCAGGCTCTGAATGCTGATGTGGCTGTGGCGAATCCGACGGCTGAAGAAGCAAAAGCTGCCGCAGAAGCCAAAAAGGCAGAAGAAGCTAAGGCTGCTGAATTGGCAAAGTCGGAAGCTGAACAGAAGGCGGAAGCAAAGGCTTCTGACGCGATAGCCCCAGCCGATACAACCAAGAATGTGGTTTATGATGTAACAGAGACATTGCCGCAATTTCCTGGTGGTCAGGAAATGATGATGAAGTATCTGGCTGCAAACATCAAGTATCCGGCTTCCGCCGTCAAGGCCAAAAAGCAGGGCCGTGTGATTGTAACCTTTGTCATTCAGAAGAATGGTAGCGTTACCAATGCCCGAATTGCAAGATCTGTAGATCCAGAACTGGATGCCGAGGCTTTGAGAATCGTGAAGGCGATGCCTAACTGGACTCCTGGTACACAGGATGGTAAACCGGTAAACGTTAAATATACCATCCCTGTTATATTCTCTCTGATGTAACCCCAGGGAAGAAAGAAGAAAAATAGAATATCAATTTTGGGTTATCAAAAGAGCATAAATCTCAACTCAATAAAAAAGAGCATAAATCTCATCTCATCAATAGAGTATGAAATCTCTATTGGCATGTAGAATGAAAAGGGCGGTTTTCTTGCGTGATGCAAGAAGCCGCCGTATGCGGAACCGCATGTACGGTGGTGTGAGAGGTCGGTAAATATGAAAATAGGAGATAAACACCTATGATTAGTGTTTACCTCCTACTCGATTACTTCATTTTCTGCATCATCAGGCGTGATTTTTCCTTAGCCAAGGCTTGCATATCCACGGCAACATCGTCTTCATCTACGATTTCCACACCCGTCATCGTTTCTATCACATCCTCCATGGAAACTACGCCGCGAAGGCATCCGTATTCATCTACGATAATGGAGATGTGCTCTCGCTTTTCCAGCATCTTTTCCCAGATCTGATATAGCGATTCATCCTCGTTGAAGGAAAGAATCGGGCGCATCAGCTCGGATAATCGGGTTTGGAATTCATCGTCTGAAACCGATTTGAGAACCACATCCTTCAGAACGTAGCCCACGATGTACTCCTTATTGTTATCATATACTGGAATGCGTGAGAAATTCCACTCCTTCTGTTCGTAAAACTCCTTGGTGGTTAGATGCATATTAGCAGATTCTACCACGATGGATGGTGTCATCACCTCTTTTGCCTTAACTCCAGCCAGACGGATGCAGCTCTTGATGATCTTGCTTTCCGATTCACGGAAGATGCCTTCTGTGGTTCCTACATCTACCATGGCAGAAACCTCTTCGCGGCTCATGGAAGCCTGGTGGCTCTTAGGCGTGAATACCTTTGTGATAAGTTCCGAGAGCAGTACCAGAGGGTAGGTAATGAAGATGAGTACCCGGATGATCTTGGTGGCTGGCATTGCCAGCGAGCGCCAGTAGGAAGCACCGATGGTCTTCGGGATGATTTCTGAAAGCACCAGAATCAGTAAGGTGAGAATGGCGGAAATGATACCGAAGTATTCTTCGCCAAAGAGTTTGATAGACTCGGCACCCACGCCGGCAGAGCCGATGGTGTGGGCGATGGTGTTGAGCGAAAGAATGGCACCCACTGGGCGATCTACGTTGTTTTTATACTGTTTCATCAACGAGGCAGTCTTGTTGCCTTGATTCTCCTTCATCGAGATAAACGACATCGGAGTAGAAAGTAGCACCGCCTCCAGGACGGAGCATAAAAAGGATAGTGACAGAGCACCTAAAAAATATAATATGATTAAACCCATGTAATTTTTAATTCGTTAATAATATGTTATCTCAAGCAAGATAGGTATTATTTCCGAAGACTGCAGTTGAGGATGTAATGGGGTACATTACATCTGTTTTGATTCGATATGATCGTATTGGTAAATATCATCATAGTTATGTTCTATTTTTCTGCAAAGATATGGATAAAACAATGAATTTGATATTATTTTGTTGAATATTAGTGTGTTTTAATATGTTTTTAGTAAATATTTGTAAAGAATGTTATTAGTTAGCAACTGATGACTCATGTTATTTTAGTGATTATATAAAGATCAAAGGGGAAGAGAACTTATTCTTTCCCCTTTGTTCTGTATATGAGTTACTATGTAATACCGTTAGTTCAATTATCGCATCTTGCGGTTTTTCCCATTTTCAACTTTACAGCTGTACCTTTACAGCCTTTCCGTCATATTCCACGCTCTTGCTTGCCTGCATAGGCTGATCGCCCGCTCCACTATTGGCATCCACCAGTACGATATGGAATCTGCGATGCTGGAGCATTCCCTTATAGCTGCCCTTGCGTGGCGCGATGTTCAGGGTTCTGTCTGCTTCATTCCATACAAACTGGATTTCCGAGAATTTACCCTTCTCGTAGTTATAGTTGTCACCCTCGTCCTCATAGAGTGTAAACGATCCGTCTGCACCAGGATAGACACGGATTTCCAGCTCATCCCAAGACTTCTCTGAACTATACTGCACTTCAGGACCGAATGGCAGGATGGTACCAGCCTTGATGAACACAGGCATGATGTCGATAGGACAAAGGCGTTGGATATCCTGACCACCCTCATACTGGGCATTGCTCCAGAAATCATACCATTTATTGCCCTTTGGCAAGTAAACATTCACAGGCGCAGCTGCCTTCCTTACATCAGGATAGATGGTATGGCCCTTCTTCTCCTTATCCTTCCAGGTATATAAAGGATCGGTTACCGGCTTCACCAGGATGTTTCGACCAAAGAGATACTCATCGTTCAGGCGGGAAGCCTTCTTGTCTGCCGCATAATCCATTACCAGGGCACGCATCATGCTTCCGCTATTCTGTACACAGTCGCCAGCCGTACTGTAGATATAAGGCAAAAGGCGATAGCGCAGCTTGATGGCCTTAATCATAGCATCATAAGCCCAGTCGCCCTGCTTTCCGAATTCATACAGTTCGCTTACCATCGGCGAAGAGCAGTGGTTACGCATCAATGGCATGAAGGTTCCCCACTGCATCCAGCGGGTCTGCAGTTCCTGAATGGCAGGGTTCTTTGGATTCTGTTCAAACTCCCAGTAGAAGAAACCACCCAGGTCGGTGTTCCAGAATGGGATACCGCAGAGCGAGAAGTTCAAGCCCGATGGAATCTGGTTCTTCATCTCGTCCCAGGAAGCCACCACATCACCGCTCCAGCAGATGGTGCCATAATGCTGAATACCGAGACTGCCGCTTCGGGTCATCTGGAGCGAACGCTTTGTGTTGCCCTTCATCGCTCTTTGGTGCTCGTAGATGCTCTTGTTGTGCAACAAAGGGAAAGCGTTCTTCACGCCCAACCATGAACCATCGTAGGTCTGATAGTTCTCGTCACCCGGCTTCTCAAAATGGTCTGGCTCCGTAGAATCGGTCCACCAGGCATCGAAGCCCATCTGGTAGAGATGAGTAAGATACTTCCAGTAGAGGTTGCGCGCCTTTGGATTGAAGACATCGTATGGCATCACGCCACTGTTTCTTGGCCAGGTTTCGAAAGGAAGGAGCGCATTCATCTTCTTCAGCTCACGATACTGATCTGTCCAGGGACCGAAACTTGCCCAGATGGTAATCATCAGATGGGCATCGTTCTTGTGAACATACTTCACCATTTCCTCCGGACTCTTCAGACGAGGCTCTCCCTGAGCCTTCATCTGCTTCATATCTGTAGGAAGATACTTGGCAAAGGCTGGGTCGCCCACCTTATTTATATAATATGGATTCTGGAATTTCATCGCATTCCAGTTGGAGTCGCATCCCCAATACTGCCAGTCCTGCACGATGGCATCAGTAGGAATCTTCAGTTCGCGATACTTATCCAATACGCCAGCCAGTTCGTCGCTGGTCTTATAGCGCTCACGGCATTGCCAGAAGCCCATCGCCCATTTCGGGAACATCGTAGCCTGTCCGGTGAGTTCACGGATGCTGGCGATGACTCCATCCTGCGTACCATCCTTGTACATGAAATAGTAGTCGGCGCAGGTTCCCACTTCGCTGGTGAAGGAAGTACATGATGGCTGGTTGCCATTATCCTTGGATGCTACTACATCATTGAAATAGGTTTTTCCCGCATTGTCCCAGTAAAGACCATAGCCTTTCTCGCTGGTGAAATAAGGGATGGCGATATAAGTGTTATGATTCCAGAGTTCAATATTCTGGCGGCCACGCTGATTCATATAAACATCACGCAGCTGTCCTAATCCATAGATTGCCTCGTCGTCGGCAAGACGGAAGTCCTGCTCAATGCGGTACTTGCCCTTGTTGGCTTCATCCTTGCGGGCTTCCAGACGGGTCTTCGTATCGGTAAGCAGCAGCTTTCCATCCTTCGAAAGAAAGCGGATTTCGCCAGTCTGCTGGTTCAGTTCGACGCAAATGAAATTAGACTTAATATTTACAATGTCTCCATTTTCCTGTATCTGAACATCCTTCAGCTGCTGAGGTTTCAAGATGACAGAATAGCTTTTCTTCTGAACGGGAGCAGCAAGTCCGGCATCTGATTTTAAGATGCGGACGATGGATGGAGAATAGAATTCGATGGTTACATTCTGCTGAGCTACCTGACGGGTGATAGACTTGGCAGCCGCACCTTTCTGTGTGCCTGCCACCATTACGCTCTTGGCGCGGAGTTCACTTGGAACGCCAACGACAGCAATGCCCAAAAGGGCAATGAGAGATAAATTCTTTAGCATACTTTTGTTTATTATATTAGAGGGTTTATGATTTGTCCAGTTCTAAATACATAAGATTGTATTTCGGTTGCAAAGGTAATTTCATTCACACTCTGCTTACCTTCCTGAAGCAAGGCTGCTGCACGATGAAGCCGGATGCTGCGGATAAATGCCACGGGAGTAGTATTGGTCAGAGCCGTCAGCTTTTTATAAAGTCCTGTCCGCTCCATACAGAGATCTTGTGCCAGTTGTTCCACGCCATATTCGCCATCTTCAAGATGCTGTTCTATCAGAGCACGCACCTGAAGAATCAGCTCGGGTTCCTGATTAATAGCTTCGGCTGTAGAATAGGCAGAAACGGTATAGACCAGCTTATCATTCAGAAAAACCGCCACGATTCCTGAATCCATGAAAGCATAAACCTGTCTGCCATCGGTATCCAGATCCTGCAGACACCCCCATTCCTTCTTCAAATGGATTAGATTGCCATTCTGCGTATTGAGCAGCGAATCACCCATAACAACCCATACATTTTTCCTGCTATCTACAAACAGATCCTGAATGTCATTCCGGGTTGGGCCGTTTCGCATCATTTTCATCTTATTCTTTTTTCCATTTCCAGACAGAGCGTCAAGGGGATGTTCCAGAAATCTGCCCTCTGCAAGCAGAATACAGAATATCTTCTGGTATTCCTTTACCCATAACCTGTCCTGGCTATCGGCATAAAGATGCGTCTGCCCCTTGTATTTCGTGATGTTTTCTGCCTTTTCTGCAGGAAAGGGAATCAAGGAGAAGCGCCTTCCATCATAGAGATTGATGCCCTTGGGAGTTCTCACCGCCAATCTGCCATCTGTCAACTGCATCATCTGTAGGACACGGTTATCAGAAAGGCCCTGTCGGGTATTGAGCACATAAAAATAATCGTTTGTCTCTACCTTCTGGGCAGAGCTGGTAAGTATCCGGCTGCCAAAGCAGAGGAAAACGATGCATAGTTTGATGATATATGGTTTATAACTTCTCATAGAGCCTTATTGTCTATTTTCATTGCTGCTATTTTGCTTATTCTTTGCAAAAATATAAAAAAAGATTGAGACAGACAAGACAAGCAGGCAAAATTTTGAGGCTTTTACAAAGAAAAAGGTTCCCTTGCATGGAAGCAAGAGAGCCTTTGGCTATTGTTTTTTCGTTTTTACATCCCGAATCTTTTCCTATCTTGGAGAGCCAGATGGAGTGGGGGATATTGTGCTGGCAGTGATGCCGGCAGACTTCTGTATTTTTCGGATGCTTTTCTGATGCATTACCAGATAGGTGGGGACGTACCTTGCTCAAAAGAAAATATTCTAGTGTTGGGTGGAGTGATTTGCAGAAAATATTTAAGGTGGATCATAAATCTCCTTTCACAGAATGTGGATTATGTTGAAAATAAGAGAGTTAAGTGTGAAAGGAAAATTCTCTTTATATTGAGATGGTAATTGATGGCTAAGTATAAATATGGCGATGTGCCTTGCTCCGATAGGGAATAGTGAGCGTCTTGATAATGAATAGTGGGTGTCTTTGTTATGAATGTTGGGATGAAGCATAGTAACCAGAAGGATGAGGGATAGATATTGGCAGGCAAAAAGGGACGATTTATCGGCTGGATGACTAAGTTCGTCTATATGGATGACTCGGGTCATCTATATGGCTCACTCCCGTCATCTATATGGATGACCCGGGTCATCCGATACAAAGAAGCCTTTTCTATTCCTTTTGTGATAGTTGCTTTCTCCTTTAGACTAAGTTGCCTTCTCCTTATATCTATAGTCCTTTCTGCTGATTATTATTGTTGTTTCAGAGAATTCTCCTTTCACACTTAAGTAGCTGATTATGAGTATGCTCTGGTGATTGTAAAAGGAGAATGAAATTTTAATTGCTGTTTATGTGATCTGTGAGTTCGGTCATAACGACCAGAAGGAGAAGTCGGCGGGCTGTGGCTCTGAAGCTGGTTCCGGATATGGAGACCTGGCATGCTGACGGTAAGGATCTGATGCACGTTCGCATCTATGCAGTAGATAAGAAGGGCAGAAGGGTACTGAACGTGAAGGATGCTAAGGCATTCGACAAGTTGACTTTCACCGTGAAGGGCGATGCGAATATCGTGGCGGTGGATAATGGAAACATCGCATCTGATGAGCTTCATATCGGAAAGACCCAGTTGGAGAAGTCCATCCAGCGCAATCTCTTCCAGGGGTCTGCCCTCGTGATATTGCGAGCTGGCGATAAGCCAGGAAAGATAGAGCTTTCGGTGGCTGGCGAAAAGATGAAAGCCAAGAAGCTGGTTTTGAATACGAAATAAATATGATACTAAAAAAGGTCGCCAAAATGCTGGCGACCTTTTTTAGTATATTTAAAATTGCTATATCCGTCGAAAATCGACGTAACTGATATAGTTTCGACGGATTGGCTTAAGTTTCGACGGAAATACATTGTTTTTCGTCGAAATTTGAGATATTCGTATATACTATCTCGCTTGGCGCCTTCGTCTCCAGCATTGCTGAGATACTGTAGAACCATTTGACGCAAATCGGTTGTGCCTTTTTCTTATCATATTATTTTCTGTGTTTAACTAAAAATAAAAGGATAAGAAAAAGGCATCTATCTGATAATCAAATTATTGTAAATCTATTAATAAAAATTTATTTTTCGGTTATTTTTTTATTAGCCATTAAATTAAATAGTATCTACAATCTACGCGAGCGTCTTTCTTCGCTATTTCTGTTTCGACCATAGAGTAAACAAGCTTGCGAATTTCTTTGATTTCAACATCAGGTATTCTACTTGCTATTGTCTTCCGCCAGGCGTCCCGACGGATTTGAAATCCGGCGTCAAAAAATGTTTGACCTATTTATTTTGCGGATTTGCAATCCGCTCCTTTTTTGCTTGTTGACGGGATTACAAATCCCTGGGTTTAATAAGTTGAATATTTTTTACAGCGGATTTCAAATCCGCTGGGACGCCTAGCGGTGGATATCCGGGATATACTAATAAAGGTCGCCAGTATTTTGGCGACCTTTTTTAGTATCCTTTATTTTCTCTTTATTTTCTGAATTTCTTCTTAAACCATTGGTTGAATGCCACGTAGGCACTGATTTCCTCCTGGTGCTGAGGCTCGGCAAAGGTAAGAACATTGCCCGATGAATCTCCGTACTGGTCAGGGAAGATAATCATCAGATTGGTGCCCGAGAAGAAACGGGTAAGCTCTTCTGGCAATCGCTCCAATGCCGACTTGTGGGAAACAGTTCCCTTTCGAGCTGTCACCACCACAAAGAGATGGTCCTTGCTTATGTGTGAGGCAAGCTGCGGCATCTCGTTCCAATGCTGCATCAGGGTGTATTCGGCACGTACTTCCTGATGGCGGTTGGTGATGTACTCATTGATGAGTGCCAGGGTCTCCTCCCTGCCGTGGAACTGGATGCGGCAATCCAGATTGCCTGACAGGCGCGCCAGTCGCTCTACCCAGCGGTAGAAACCCGGTTCAAATTCTGCCCTCGATGGTACTGCCACCTGTATTCGGCGAATGGTATTGAGCGGCTGCTTGATGCGTGCCATGATAATCTGACGGCTCAGACCGTTGAAGAGACTCTGATGAAACTCTCCCCAGAACTTAGGCGAAACCTCCGGATGCATGTGCATGCCGATGATGATTTCGGAACACTGGAACTCGTTGAAGGCATGCTTGATGCCGTTGGCGATGTTGGCAGCGATGCGAACCTGCGTCTGCGTCATCACATCCGTGGCTGCGGCAAGCTGACTGCAATGGTCCAGCAGCTGTCGGCCCTGTTCCTGCTTGTATCGCATATCCTTGTCATCATACACCACATTCAGGCAGACCAGTCCTCTGTTCAGCTTCTGGTTTCTCACCAGAAAGGCGAGACTCATCAGATTATCGGCATATTCCGGATACTTCACCGGTATGAGAATCTTCTCATCGCTTGCCTTTTTGGTATCCTCGGCATCTGGAAGCTCCTTGTCGCGGAGGATAATCTTTCTGGAACTCCAGTCGGTGAGCATCGAAGAGATGACGCAGGTGCAGAGAATCATCATCACCACACCATTCAGCATGTCATCGTTCACCAGATAGGTGTTCGGACCCACCAGGAGGTTCATACCCACCATCACCATGGCGATACTGCCGGCGGCATGGGCAGAAGTCAAACCGAACATCATGTGACCCGATGACAGCGGCAACCGGAATCCGAAGCAGGCGGCATAGGCTGCGATGGCTTTTCCCAAGGTTCCGAAGAACACGATGCAGAAGATGACCCAAAGGATATGACTGCCCTGGAAAAGCAGTCCCACGTTGATGAGCATGCCCACACCTATCAAAAAGTAAGGGATGAAGAGCGCATTGCCCGTAAACTCCAGTCGGTTCATCAGCGGAGACACGTGCGGGATATACCTATTTAATATAAGACCAGCGAAGAAGGCACCGAACACGCCCTCGATGCCCACCATCTGCGAGAGAGCCGCACTCATGAAGAGCATCGCCATCACGAAGATAAACTGCATCACCGAATCGCTGTACCGGCGCAGAAACCATCTTGTGAGTCGCGGTATCAGGAATATCATGACTCCGCAGTAAGCTGCAAACTTAGCGGCGAAGAAAAGCCAGAAGAGAACGCCGTCGTGCTTGGAGAACGAGGCGACGAGACCTGCCAGCATGATGAGCGCTATCAGCAGCGAAAGCATGCTGGAACCCACACTCAGGGTTACACTTGGCTTCTGCTGCAGACCATATCTGGAAACGATAGGGTAGGCTATCAGGGTATTGGAAGCCATGATGCAGCTCAGCAGAAACGATGCCCTGGTGGAATAGTGCAGCAACCAGATGCTCATGCCGAAGGTGAGGAAGAAGGGAACGAAGCAGGTGAGCAGACCATAAATGATGAGCCGCGATTTGTTTTTCTTCATACCCTCCATGTCCATTTCCAGGGCGGCGAGGAACATGATGTAGTAGAGTCCCACCTTGCCGAACAGCTCGAAAGAAGCATCGCGCTCCAGGATATTCAGACCATATTTGCCGACAAGCACGCCCGCCAGTACCATTCCGATGATATGGGGGATTCGGAGCTTACCCATGATGATAGGGGCAAAGAGGATGATGAGGAGCACTACGAAGAAGATCAGCGTAGGGTCGGTAATTGGAAAATATTCTGCAATATTCAGCATAGGCATTCTACTTATTGTTGATGATGAAAGAGGGATTCAGCATCCGCTTCATCCCTCTTCTTTTTATTTTTGAGTGCAAAATTACTAATAAATCTTGAAAGGGCAAAGTTTTTGCCCTCTTATCATTTATATGTGTAGAGATTTTTGTAATTTTGCACCCTGAAAACAAACTTAGGATAAAAAGATAAGGATAATTAACGTATGAAAAAAGGATTGTTTGCACTCGCCTTGGGTACATTTACCCTGGGCATCGCAGAATTTATTATCGAGGGAATTCTCACCGACGTGGCGCACAATATGAATGTGTCCATCCCTCAGGCTGGTCATCTCATCTCTATCTATGCACTGGGTGTATGCGCCGGTGCTTTCTCGCTGATATTGATGCATAAGTATCGTCCCAAGAATATACTCTTGTTTCTTACTTCACTAGTGATTCTGGGAGCCATCATCGCTACGATAGCCCCTAGTTACGGGCTTCTGCTTTGTGCCCGCTTCATCCAGGGACTTCCTCATGGTGCCTATTTCGGTACGGCTACCATCGTGGCGGTGAAGATGGCAAAGGAGGGAAAGGGTACCAAGGCGGTGGCGATGATGTGTGCCGGTATGCCGTTTGCCAATCTGCTGGGTGTTCCGTTGGGCACCTTCCTGAGTCATACCATCTCCTGGCGAGTGCCTTTTCTCATATCGGTGGCGTTGGGCGTCATCACGCTCTATATGATTTACAAGTGGGTTCCTGATGTAGAGGCTCTGCCTAACAAGGGTATGAAGGCGCAGTTCCGGTTTATGCGCCATCTGGCTCCCTGGCTTATCATCGCTGCTACTTTCCTGGGCAACGGCGGTATTCTCTGCTGGTTCAGTTATATCTCTCCGCTTTTGCAGATGAACGGCGGTTTCCATGCGGCATCAATTTCGGTATTGATGATTCTTGCCGGTTTGGGAATGGTGGTAGGAAATCAGGTGAGTGCCTTGCTGGCAGATAGGTTCAAGCCGGGCCGCTTTACCTGCTATCTGCAGTTCCTGGCTGCCGCAGCCTTGCTGGCTACCTTCTTTCTGTCGCATATCGGTTGGGTATCGGCAGCGATGATGTTTATCGGTTGTGCCTGCCTTTTCGGTATAGGTTCGCCAGAGCAGTTTCTCATTGTGAAGCACAGCGAGGGTGGTGAAATGCTGGGTGGTTGCTGCATTCAGGCAGCCTTTAATCTGGGCAATGCCCTGGGTGCCTTCTTGGGCGGAATCCCCGTGGCGATGGGATTGGGATATAATTACCCTGCGCTCATCGGTGTACCGATGGCATTGGCTGGAGCCTTCTGTCTCCTGGTGTTTCATCGTAAATACGAGTGTTCTAAAGATTGAGAAAACCTGGATTGACATGTCATTTTGCCCTGTTTCCTATGACAGAATTTGATGAAAATCAAGAAAACGGCCCTTTTTTGAAGTTTTACCCAAAAATATTGTGTGCGTACACAAAAAGGCATTACCTTTGCACTCGAAAAGATTGAATAACGAATAATTAAAGAAAGAAAGGGTAACAATTATGATGGTATTAGGAATGACACTGGCAGTTGTAGCTGCTCTTTTTGCAGAGGTTGTAAATGTCAACAAGAAGATTAGCCTCGGCAAGTAATCAAACCTTGAGAGGCATCTCCGGATGCTTCCAGGAAGTTGATTCGAAATAAGGTAAAGATTAGGATAACAGATAAATATAGAGAAAGGATAAAAGTTATGATGGTATTAGGTATGGTTTTGGCAATGATCGTTGCCGGATGCGCTGAGTATGGCGCAAGAACTAATATGAAGAACTTCGCTTAACAGCCGTTCTTCTTTCAATTTGAGAGAATTTAAACAGTAGTTGCATAGATAAATAAAGGAAAGGCAGTTGTTGGCATTAGAAGGATGCCAGCAGCTGCCTTTTCGTTTTTTCTCAGCTGAACTTTTTCTGTCTCGCTATTTTTTTCGGGCTATTCCTTTGCTTGTATCATTATTTTTTGTATCTTTGCCCCAAAAAAGGTGTTTTTAAACAATAGTGTCATGGAGCAGAATCAGTTAAAAGAAGTACCATATGGCGTATCGGATTTCGATGTAGTAAGAAGAGACAATCTATACTATGTCGATAAGACCATGTATTTGCCAAAATTGGAAAGTCAGGCTCGCAACCTCTTTTTCATTCGCCCTCGCCGTTTTGGTAAGAGCTTGTTCATCAGTATGCTTCGTGCTTACTATGATGTGAGACACAAGGATGAATTCCAGGAAAAGTTTGGTGGCTTATGGATAAGTCAGCATCCTACTTCCTTGCAGGGAAAGTTTCAGGTGATGTATCTTGATTTCTCGCAGGTAGGAGGAAACATTGAAAAACTGGAAGAGCGATTCAATTTCTATCTGGGAGTTGAAATGGATGGTTTTGTGCGTGATTATCATGAATACTATCAGGAGGAAACCATCAGGAAGGTTCGGGAAACTGAAGATGCAGCAGGAAAGTTTTCCATTATCATCAATGAAGCTAAGTCAAAGTCATATCCTCTCTATCTTATTATAGATGAGTATGATAACTTTACGAATACCGTGCTTAACGAGCATGGAGAGGATGTATATAGGGCTATCACGCACGCTGCAGGATTCTATCGAGACATCTTTAAGAAGTTTAAAGGTTCTTTTGATCGTATATTCATTACGGGTGTCAGTCCTGTTACATTGGATGATGTAACCAGTGGCTTCAATATCGGCTGGCATATTTCTACCAATGAGGAATTCAATCAGATGTTGGGTTTCTCTACGGAGGATGTGCGAGAGATGTTCACCTATTATAAGGAAAAAGGGATGATGCGTCCTGATAGCAACATCGAGGAAATCATTGAAGAAATGAAGCCTTGGTATGATAACTATTGTTTCTCCAGGGGAGCCTTGGAAACTCAGAGTAGGATGTTCAACTGCGATATGGTGCTCTATTTCCTTCGCAATTTCATGAATCGGGGAGAAGGTCCCAAGGAAATGATAGATCCGAATACTAAGACGGATTACAACAAGATGCGCAAGTTGATTCAGCTTGACAGACTGGATGGTGACCGCAAGGGTATTATTCGGAAGATAGCAGAGACAGGACAGATTATCACTCGATTGGAAGAGACATTTCCTGCCAGAATGATAACCAATCCTCAGATATTCCCGAGTTTGCTATTCTATTATGGCATGCTTACCATCAAGGGCACCTTTGGCAGCCAGCTGGTTTTGGGGATTCCTAATAATAATGTTCGCAAGCAATATTATGGCTATTTGCTGGAAGAGTATCAGGATGATAGGTATGTTAATCTGTCTGACTTGGAATATAAGTTTACGTTGATGGCTTTCGAAGGAAAGTGGAAGGATACTTTGGAATATATGGCTTCGGCATACGCAGCCGTTTCATCCGTTCGGGATTCCATAGAGGGCGAGCGTAATCTGCAGGGCTTCTTCATGGCGTATCTGAGCCTTAATAGCTATTATTATACGGCTCCCGAGTTGGAATTGAATCATGGTTATTGTGATTTCTTCCTCTTGCCGGATTTGACGCATTATCCAACGAAGCATAGTTATATTTTGGAATTGAAATTAATTCCAAAGAAAGAAAAGGGAATGTCAGGAAAGGTGCATGAGGAGTTAATAGCCAAGCAATGGCAGGAAGCAGAACTTCAGATCAAGAAATATGCTGAAGCTCCGAGAGTTGAGGCTTTGCGACAGGAAACCCAGTTGCATAGAATCATTATGCAGTTTGATGGTTGGAAGTTGCATAGAATAGAAGAGGTGTAGATTGGGAAAGAATGAGCTGAGGCGTTATAAAGAATAAGTTTTCTTTACATTAGCTTGCCTGAGATTCTCGTATTTTCAGACGCTTATTATTTCTTTGAGAATATCGCAAATATGAAGAGAAACAATAACTTATTGATAATCAGGTGCTTGTGGTTTCTTGACAAGAAGATACCGTTGAGGAAAATCTATAGTTGTACGACTATAACCCCTATAGTTGTACAACCATAACTCTACAGTTGTACAACCATAGCATGTATAGTCGTACAACTGTAACTTTATAGTCGTACAACTATAGGTCTTGTTCTTAATATAGAGCAGAAAACAAGAATTCCCAGCCTCTCAATCCTCTTGTTTTTATCGCTAGATTCTAAACTTGTAGGTATATGAATTTTGGTTATAAATATTGACGGGAGGTTGGATATTAAAAGATAAGTGTTATGATGACAGTTCAAGATTATATAGCAATAATTAGGCAAAATAGTTCCAAGATTACTCAAGATTTTGGAATCAAGACCTTGCGCATTTTTGGTTCCGTATCACGAAATGAACAAATAGAGCAAAGTGATTTGGATATTTGTGTAGAAACAGAAACTCCTAATCCTTTTTTATTGGCCGATTTGAAAGAATTCTTAGAGGACTTGTTTAAGTGCTCTGTTGATGTTGTGCGTATTCACAAAAACATGAATCCTTTCTTCAAATCAAGAATAGAACGGGATGGAATCTATGCAATACGATAAAATAAAGATTTTCTCATTTTACTTTGGCGTTTACGTTAGAATGTAGTATCTTTGCAATTGTAATTCGAACTAAAAATGGAGGAATAAAGGTATGGATACAACAAAGTTAACAAGAGAAGAAGCGTTGCGCCGTTGGAATGCTTCTAAGGAAACCAAGCGTAAGATGGTTGAAAAGCTAGAAACCTTGGTAAGGAATAGTTGTCTTGAACGTACAGGCAAAGAACCTATTGGGATAGAAGTTTGGTAGTCGAAACATTGTCTCTAGACACGATTAATGCCAATTCTTTGCAAAGTTTGCAGCAAACCTTGCAAACTATGCAGAGACTAAGAGTTGGTACGGAGCGGGTCTAACTATGATGTATTGTGGGGGGAGATTTGGAAAATCTAAAGTAGCATATGATGGAAAAGATTATTGTTGACGTTGCGTGGTGCGACAGAAATTATGGTGGTTCTCTTGGTAGTAATGTACCAGGAGCGGTGGTTTTTACAGCACCAACCTTTGAAGCTTTGCAAAAAGAAGCAAAGGAAAGTCTGGAGTTTCATATTGAAGGCCTTATGGAAAATGGGGAAGATGTTCCCGAATGGCTGAAGAATGGGGATTATGAGTTTGAGTATAATATTATAAGATAAGATCAGTTGTGTTCTGGTTTTAGCAAAGAGGGTGTGTCATAAGTTAATGATTCACCCTTTTTTGTTTGTTGGAATGTTACTGATATGTTGTTGGAAAACATAGTATAAGTTGTTAGAAAAGATAGTATATGTTTTTGAGTTAGTTAGTATCTCCGGTCGCACAACAGCTGTTGTGCGCTTGCATATCAGCTGATATGCGCATGCACAACAGGTGATGTGCATGCGGTGTTCAACTGTTATGCGCCAACTGTAATTTAGACTTATGACGCCTCCTCTTTGTCATTTGGTACATACAGAATGACATTTCATACAAGGCAAGTTTGGATATTTGGCGGATAGAAATAATCTTCTTACTTTTGCGCTCGTAATCGGGAAGCGGTAGAAGATAATGATTCGTGGAACGAGGAACATGAAGTATAACCCTTTTAATATATAATAAAGTATGAAGAAGATTATGATTTCGTTGATGATGGTACTAGCTGTGACCACAACCAGTTTTGCAAAGAGTAACAATACCGATGTGGCAAATGCCGTAAAGAGCGTAGCCGGGCAGGTGAAGCAGGCTCCATCCGGCACGGTGTATGGCGTAGTTGAAAACACCAAGCAACACATCATCGTAGCTACTCCTTTCGGAAAGTACACCATAGAGAAGAAGGACGGCGGCGTTAGCTTTATGGGAATGTCGGCAAAGCTGGTATCATCGAAGAATGGCGTGTATAAAGTCAAGACATCCCTTGGTAATTTTACGGTGAATGCCAGAAAGGGAACGGTGGTGAAGAACTGATGGCTCCCCTTCTCTATCCTTTTTTACAAAAAGATATAGGAATGTTTTGTAGAATGGAAAATTGTTATTACTTTTGCAACTGAGTCGGAATGAATAGGGAAATGCCGACTCTGCTCAATAAGTTTAATTTTAAAAGTGTAATTATGAAAGCAATTTTATTGGAAAATGGAATATATATTGGTGTTGACACTAATATAGATAAGTCTTTGGATAATTCGAAGATTCAAGAGAGTAAAGAGCTTGTTTGTTGTTATGTGTATAGCAGTGGCGAGGCAATTTTGTTTGGTGGAAGAGTGAGTGTTTGCTATCGCAGTAGTAGTGATTGGAACTTGTCAGTTGATGGTATAAAAATAAAAGTTTTAGGATACAATACTGACTATCCTTATTTTGCGAATTCGTTCCAAAATGTGGTTGCTTATTTGAACCAAATGCAGCAATTAGGTGTAGATACTTTCCTGGCTAATTACAAACTGTCTTTAGAGAAGACAAAAGAGGAACTGACTGTGATTTGTGATAAGCTAGAAGGTGAGTTGAGTGTACAAGAAAATGAAGAGAAAGCAAAGCTCTTATCCAAGTTGAGAGGTGTTATCATAGAGATGATTGTTATTTTATTTGCATTGATGGTTGATGTGAATGTAGGATTGGACAATCATAACTATGTGGATGCTTATAATGAAATTGTAAACGAATATTCTGTGGATTAATGGGAAAAGAAAATAATGAGATAAAACAGACTGTACAACTTCAGTTGCAGTCTGCTTCTGCAAAGCGCCTTCAAGAGAAGTTGTCGCTGATAAAGAATAGAGTGGAACTATCTAAGAAAAGATGGTTTTGGGAGTTGCTGCAGAATGCTAGCGACTATAATGATAAAGTGTCTGTACGCCTCGTGGTAAACAATGATAAGGTTGAATTTTATCATGATGGAGCTCCTTTTTCTATAACAGATGCTCTGAATTTGATTTCTCCAAATTCTGATAAGGATAATGATGATTCAAATCAAACTGAGCAGAGAAAGAAAGGGAATATCGGAAAGTTTGGAACAGGCTTGGTGTCAACGCATATCTTGTCTTCTATCATGAAAGTTCATGGCTTGTTTGTAAATGAGGAGAAGCGTTTGTTTGAATTTTCATTTGATTTGGATAGAAGCTGCTTTGAGGACAAACTAGCTCTAGTCAATCAGATGTCTGAGGCAACAGAAAAGTTTTCAAATACACAGTTTGATGAAGTTGCAGATGCGTCTTATTGTCAGACTTCGTTCTCTTATATTTTAAACCATCCTCTTCCAAAGTTACCAGCAATGACAAGTAGCGATATAGATCTCGACTATCTATATTCTGTTCTTCCATATACGTTATGTTTTATGGACAGGGTGGTAAGTGTAACGATTGAGGATAATCGCAATGGAAACCATTCTTATAAAATAGAGCGAAAAAGTCAAACGGAAAATCAGTTGTCATTTTCTGTAATGAAAGATGGCTGCCTTGAAGAGTTGGATTTTGCTGTATTTTGTTATAATGATACATCAACAGCTTTTCAATATCAAGAGAATCATATAATGCCATATCCTGAAGGCATGTCAAGAATGTTTTGTGGTTTACCTTTAGTCGGTATGGAAAATATCGGTATGCCTTTTATATTGAATAGCTTGGAGTTTGAGCCAGAACAGGAACGTGATGGAATAGCATTTGATCCTACGGCAAATCCAGAGAATCTAAAGATATTAAAGGATTCTGTACATTTGTTTGAGATAGTGCTGAATTATGTGGAGAAGAACAAATTACGAAATGCCTACCATCTTACAAAGATGGCTAAGAGGTATAATGGTTCTCAAACTTCGAGAACGAAGTTTTGTGAGGTAGGCATAGAGGGCTATAAACAACAGTTGATGAAGCGTGCGATTGTCAAGAATAGTGATGGCGACTTTATTCCATTCTCACAAGTAAGAATTCCATTTCGTGATTCTCAAGCAGATGTTAAGTTGTATGGGCAAGCTCATTTTGTTGCAAGCAGTGTGCTTCCAGTCGAGGAAGATTATCAAGCATGGTTTGATGCAACGGATTTCGTCTTGTTCAAAGACCAAGAATATACTTATCAAATGTTGGCAGACAAAATTCAGTCAACGGCTAGTTTGTATTCTTTCGGAAAAGGAGTTGATGAAGTGAATAATTGGTTAAAAGAAAGTTTGGCATATCTAAAAGATTGCAATAAGTATATTTTTGCGGAAAAATCATTGATTCCGAACCAGTTGGGTGAATTGAAGAAGAATTCAGAGTTGTATGTTGATAACGCATTACCAAATGAGTTGAAAACAATATACAATCAGCTCTACGAATACAAAGGTGAAAAGATAGAAACAGAATTAATGGATAAAACCTATGATTCGGTAGATGTAGTCAATCAAGCTTATGATGTTGAGAAAATTTCTCGTAAAATAGATGATGAAATAGCGGATATATATATAGCTAATAAGGGAGATATATCAAAAATCGCTCATTCTTTGAATGAGTTATATAAATGGATGTCTGCTTCTGATTTAGCGAAGGAAAAGTTACAGAGTTGGTATAAGTGGTACTATCCAAGACGAGCAACCTTGATGGTGGATATGCTTTCCGATACTCAGCGAGAACAGGCATTGATTATTGCTCAGAGCGGAAAGTTGGAGGCTTTGGCATCTTTGGCATCAGCAGATTTGACAAAAGACGAATTAGCATTGTTGGTGGCTAACATCAAAAAGTTGCCTGTAGCTTTATCATTACTTTTGGGAGATTCTGTAGATGATAGTTCTTTTGCGAATTTGGCGGAAGGTGATTATGGAGAGGAAATTGTCTATAAGAAGTTGAAAGGTCTTTATCCAAAGAGTGAAGGATACAGTGTGATTTGGGCAAGTCGAGATACAAATGAGCCTTGCTATGATTTTGTGGTCAAACAAAATGATAACGTGGTATGTTATTGTGATGCAAAGACTACAAAGCGTGGAATTACTAATGCTGATTCTATACCATTCTTTATGAGGCGTTCTCAGTGGGAATTCTTGCAGACATTGTCCCCCGATACACCATATTATATAGCACGAGTATTCATGGGAAGTGATGATATCGTTAAGTTCATTAGAATATCGGAGCATGTAAAAAACTAAAGCGTGTTGTTATGGCAATGTTTAAGATTCCTGGAGTGAGTTTCTCCTTAAAGCGAGCTCTAGGTATCACGCAAGTAAAGCAGAAGTTTGTTCGTGAGACAGGGATTCCAACCTCTAAGGCTGGATTAGAAAGAAAAGTAGGGAAGATGGTGTTGAATGCCATCTTCGGAAAGAAGCGATGATGGTTTCATACATCCAGCCCCCCCATATCATACATTTATCCCCCAACTTTCTATGCTGTTTCGGATAAATTCACTATCTTTGTCCCCCTGAAAACAACTAAAAGATAAAATGTAATGAAGAAAGGATTAAAATATACTTTGGTTTCCTTAGGCAGCCTGGGTGCTTTGGCAGGTGTTGGCCTGGGGATTATGTATGTGGTGTCGCCATATAAGGTGAAGCGCTGGTTGGGTATCGCTTCATCTTATTCTGATGTGTTTGTTGATAGATTGAAAGGGCAACCTTATACTCGTGGCGGATATGACGGCATTGATGTTTCGAAACACAATGGAGTTATCAAGTGGAAGGAAATCGCGAAGAATAAGCGAATCAAGTTCGTTTATATCAGAGCTACACATGGTAAGGGATATGTGGATCGACATTATCGCCGAAATATCAGACTGGCTCGTAAATATGGGTTGAAGATAGGATCTTATCATTTGATGTCTGCCGGCTCTTCAATAACTGCTCAGTTCCGGGATTTCCAAAAGATGGTGAAGAAGGGTGAGCAGGACTTGATTCCTGTATTGGATGTGGAGGAGAAAGGCATCCAGGGAAGATGGAAGGGACGACAGCTGCAGGATAGCATACAGGTGTTTGCTGACTTGGTGAAGAAACACTATGGCAAGTATCCTATCATCTATAGCAACGAGAGCTTCTATAATAAGGAGATGGGGGCGAAGTTCAATCGCTATTATCTCTTTATCGCCAATTATAACTCCAGTCAACCTTCTATCAACGGCAGAGGAAAGTGTAATATCTGGCAATATTCCGAAACCGGACATTTGCATGGTATTGGAGAAAGGGTGGATTTAAGCAGATTCATGAATGGTACAACCATCAAGGATTTGATGTTGTAACAAATAATAAAAATGTACCAAGTTATTTTTTTATCATTACGTAAGGAAAACGCCCTTTGTTAGAATGTTACTGCTAACAAAGGGCGGTGAGCTGATTATGCCAAATGATTTATTGTTCTAAAGTCTTTGGATAGCAATCGCAATGCTTTTCTAGAGAGATGACCTCCATTTCGATAATGGAAGTTTTCTTTCATTCGGGTATCAAATCTTTTTTTGTCAAAGGACATGGCTTTCTTTTTGTTGTCCCAAAAGTAAACTTTGGATTCTTTAGCCATATCTTTGACATTCCCTGTTGCAACAGCTTTTAAAAGCTTTGGATAGTTGCTAACCAACGGACCAGTTTGATACCTTATATCTGCTAATCCTTCTTTTATCTGTGGACTAATAGTATCAGGAAACTGCGTCACGGTCTTTAAGGCTTTATCAACTTGAGCAAATGTATTTTTTGCTCGTTGCATAACTTCTGCATTCATCTCTGTTGGGGTAAAACCTCGTACAGCTCGTTTATTGAATGCATCTGTTTGTTTGGCTTTATCTATACCTGGGCCTAGATCCCAATTCCCGTTTGTGGTTTGGTAATAGTAGTACTTGCCATTTGTGAATCCTTTATTTTCTGGATTCTCTCGCATCCATAAGTTTTTTATAAAATTATGGATGTTTGGGGCAGGCTTTGACTATGGAATCTTTCTTCCGTCTTTGGTATATAGAAAAGTCTGTCCATTTACTGAGGCAAGACCACTAAAGGGCTTGTTGGTAGCTATATTCCACCACTAACCTTTTTTCTTTTTAAGAATTATTTGATTATTTGTTTTCATTTTTCTTATTTTTATAATCTTTTTTATTCATCTCTATTATTTTTGCTTCTGCATCTATATAGTTTATTCTTGCTGAATCAGGTCCAATCCATTTTTTGCTGATAGAGTCGTACCTGTTGTTATCTAACCAATTCTCAGCGTTGGAGACTATTTCGTAATGTCCAATACCAAGGAAGTTTTGTAGCGAATACCATTGACGGCAGCTCGTTAGGAAGCTGGTCGCTACTATTGAAATGAAAAAAAACTTCTTCATTTTAAAAATTTTATTGATATAAAAGTAATCTGTTAAGTGTAATGCTCTTCCTAAAAGAAGAACAAATCATCTAATATGGAAATCAAGTTTGCAGTTTGGGTTCTCGCAAAAACTTGCATGTAGTTTTTTCATGCATGGCTACATAGACCATGACCAAGAACAACCTATCGGATGCTGTTGGCTTTTTATGTCTGCAAAGTTACTCATTTTATTTGGAATAACCAAATTTTTCAGATGATTTTTATATTATCAGTGATTATTGTTAGATATCGCAAACTAAATGGGGATTTCTTTGCAGCTATGAATATTTTTTTGTATCTTTGTCCCCAGATATAAGTACTTAAAGCATATTGTAAGATGGCTGCATTGAAATTATACCCTGTGGGAATCCAAACTTTTGAGCGAATTCGAAAAGAAGATAAGCTCTATGTTGATAAGACGGAATACATTTACAGAATGACGCATTCTGGTGGATGTTATTTCTTCTTGAGCCGACCACGCCGTTTTGGTAAGTCATTATTGACTTCAACTTTTCAAAGTTATTTCGAGGGTAAGAAGGATTTGTTTAAAGGGCTTGCCATCGAAAAACTGGAGCAGGAGTGGACGGAATATCCTGTGCTGCATTTTGATATGTCGGGTGGCAAGCATCTGGAAAAGAAGGAGTTGGAAGATTATTTGGGCTATCAATTGGCTAATAAAGAGGCTACGTATGGTATTACAACACCTCAGAATGGAGCAAATAATCGTCTGACCGATTTGATTCTGACTGCTTATCAAAAGACAGGCAAGCAAGTAGTCGTGCTCATCGATGAGTATGATGCTCCTTTGCTGGATGTAGTACACGAGGAAACTTCCTTGCAGGTTCTTCGCAATGTTATGCGCAATTTCTATAGTCCATTGAAAATGTGCGAGCCTTATCTCCGATTTGTCTTCTTGACCGGTATCACCAAGTTCTCGCAGATGAGTATCTTTAGTGAGCTGAATAACATCTCAAATGTGAGCATGGATGAGGAGTATGCTGGAATTTGTGGTATAACCAAGGAAGAACTGGTGACCCAAATGTCGGCAGATGTTGATGCTTTGGGCGAGAAGTTGGGCAAGACAAGAGAGGAGACGCTTGCGGCTCTTCGAGAGTACTATGATGGTTATCATTTTGCAGATGTCTCGCCTGACGTATTCAATCCATTCAGCTTGCTCAATGCCATGTCAAAAGGCAAATTAGATTACTATTGGTTTGCCTCTGGTACACCTACTTACTTGATCAACATGCTCAACAAGTTCCAGGTGATGCCATCTGAGATAGGTGGCAGTGAGGCTGATAAGTCGGAGTTTGATGCTCCAACCGAGAAGATGACCACCATCATGCCGTTGCTCTATCAGAGTGGCTACATCACCATCAAGGGCTATGACCCAGAGACGGAACTTTATCTCTTGGACATTCCGAATAAGGAGATTCGTGTGGGCTTGTATCGTTGTCTTTTACCTTATTATATAGGTATGAATACGGTGAAGGGTACCACCACAATCGCCAAGATGTCTGCTGCCATTCGTCATAACAAGATAGATGAGGCTCTGGAAATGCTTCAGACTTATCTCGGCACGATTCCTTATTGCGACAATACGGATTATGAGGGGCATTATCAGCAGATGATGTATGTCTTCTTCTCCATCCTCGACAATTATGTGGATGTGGAGGTTCACACGCCAAAGGGACGTGTCGATATGGTGCTCCGTACTGCCACCCATCTCTACCTCTTTGAGTTGAAACTAAACCAAAGTGCTGATGTGGCAATGAAACAGATAGACTTGAAGGAGTATGCGAAGCGTTTTGCCCTCTGCGGTCTGCCAATTGTGAAGGTGGGCATTAACTTTGATGTGGAGACGCATACCATCAAGGATTGGAAGGTAGAAGATAAATTATAGTCTGAATGTTCTCTTCGGGCGTCACCGAGATAGGTACACCTATATTATAATAGTATTTTTCTCCAATTTCTTGCATATTCTTGCAGAAAAGTAAGCAGAAATGATAAATTTGCAGCAAAAAGCAATAATTTTTGGGATTTTATGCTTGATATTGTAGAAAAAGTCTTAACTTTGCAGCGGATTTGAGAGGATAAGCGGTTTTTGGCTGACAAAACGGTGAAAGATCATCGGGCTGGAAGATGAGAAATCATCGGGCTGGAAAGGAGCACCCTTCTTTTCCATAAGATTCACTTATAACAACTTTATAAATTAAAAGATTCGATTATGAAAGTAGCAATTGTTGGTGCAAGTGGCGCAGTAGGACAGGAGTTTTTGCGTATCCTTGCCGAGAGAAATTTCCCTATGGATGATTTGGTGTTGTTTGGTTCTGAGCGTTCTGCCGGACGAAAATACAACTTCAAGGGAAAGGACTATGAGGTCAAACTTTTGCAGCATAACGATGACTTTAAAGATGTCGATATTGCTTTCACATCTGCTGGTGGCGGCACTTCTGAGGAGTTTGCCGAGACTATCACCAAGTATGGTGCCGTGATGATTGATAACTCTAGCGCATTCCGTATGTGCGACGACGTGCCTCTGGTTGTGCCTGAGGTAAATGCTGAGGATGCCCTGAACCGCCCTCGCAACATCATCGCCAACCCTAACTGTACCACCATCATGATGGTAGTAGTGTTGAAGCCTATCGATGACTTAAGCCATATCAAGAAGATCCATATCTCTTCTTATCAGAGTGCTTCGGGTGCTGGTGCTGCTGCCATGGCTGAACTTGAGCAGCAGTATAAGGATATCCTTGAGACCGGTAAGACTGAGCATATCAATAAGTTCCCTCACCAGTTGGCATACAATGTCATTCCACAGATTGACAAGATGACTCCTAACGATTACACCAAGGAGGAGATGAAGATGTATAACGAGACCCGCAAGATTATGCACTCTGATGTTCGCACCAGTGCTACCTGCGTTCGCGTTTCTTCACTTCGTTCTCACTCAGAGAGTGTATGGTTCGAGACAGAGAAGCCATTGGCTGTAGAGGACATCCGCAAGGCTTTGGAGGCTGCTCCAGGCGTAACTGTAAAGGATGATGCCCAGAACTACGTTTATCCAATGCCATTGGAGAGTGCCGGTAAGGACGATGTATATGTAGGTCGTATCCGCAAGGATTTGGCTGATGACAATGGTAACACATTGTGGTTGACCGGCGACCAGATTCGTAAGGGTGCTGCCTTGAACGCAGTTCAGATTGCTGAGTATTTGATTAAGGTGGGCAACGTAAAGTAATTACATGCTGGAAAGATTCAAACTTTTGCTCCAGGAGATGAACCGGGGCATTTATGAAAAAAATACTGAAATTTCGCTCTCGCTTCTTGCCGCTTTGGCAGGCGAGAGCGTTATTCTTTTAGGACCTCCGGGTGTGGCGAAGAGTATGGTGGCCAGACAGTTGAAGACGGCGTTCAGGGATGCTCGGAGTTTTGAGTATCTGATGTCACGCTTCTCTACGCCCGATGAAATCTTCGGTCCGGTGAGCATTCAGAAACTGAAGACTTCGGATACTTACGAGCGTGCGGTGGAGGGGTATCTGCCTACTGTCGATGTGGTTTTCCTGGATGAAATCTGGAAGGCGGGTCCTGCTATCCAGAACACGCTCCTCACGGTGATTAATGAGAAAATCTTCAGAAACGGCAATCGCGAAATGCATCTTCCGCTGAAACTTCTCGTGGCGGCTAGTAATGAGTTGCCGGCTAAGGGAGAAGGACTGGAGGCGCTCTGGGACCGATTCGTGATTAGAATAGAAAGCCGACCGATTAAGCTGGAGAAGAATTTCCGTGCAATGCTGCTGGAATCTAATGAGTCTCACACGGATCTCACTGATTCCACGGATGAGGCTAATGTTATGTCCAAGAAGTCTTCTGTAAAGCAAATGCCAATGGGAGTAGAAACATCAGAAAGAGATTTGTTTATTTCTGAGAATACAAAGAAAAAATCTGTGAGATCTGTGAAATCCGTGTGCGATATAAGAATATCCCCTGAGGAGTATGCTGAATGGGCGGAGAAAATCTGTAAGCTTGGCGTAAAGGAGGAGGTGCTTGATGCGATTTCTGCCATCCGCAAATCTCTGAGAGCCGTGAATGTGGATGAGGCTGCCGAGCGCCGAAATATCTATGTGAGCGACCGCCGATGGAAAAATATCGTTCGTCTGCTTCGCACTTCTGCCTTTATGCAGGATAGGGAAGAGGTGGATATCTGCGACCTGCTTCCTATCTACCATTGTCTGTGGCAGGAACCGGAAGAGCGGGATGCTATCCGAAGCATCGTAATCCGGGCACTCTTTTCTCCTTTTGCAGAAAAACTGGTGGAGATGAAGAATGCGCTTGCCGAGGATATCAAGTATCATCGGGTTCGCAGGAATCCTGATGATGGCAGAGATTATGAGGGGGAAATCGAAACCCTTTCGGATGGCTTGACTTCGCTGGAAAGGCAGTTGGGCGAGAATCTCTTCGTGTCTTCGGATGATAAGGCTGAAATTTCGGCTTATCTCCGTGATTTCTATAAGGAGTTGGCGTTTACCCGACAGGATACGATGAAACTTTATGAGGCATAATACGATGAAACTTTTTGAGGCATAATACGATGAAACTTTATGAGGTTTAATCGCCTCCTGTTACTTATACATTATTATATTTAGAAGAACAAAAACATGATGAACGAACAGATAACTTTATCTCCAGAGTTGGAGGCTCGTGTTCACCAGGCGGTGGAGAATTTTATGCAGGGCTATGGCTGCTGCCAGTCGGTGGTAGCTGCCTTTGCCGATTTATATGGTCTTGATGATGAGATGGCGAAGCGCATTGGTGCCGGCTTTGGTGGTGGAGTTGGCAGAATGAGAATGATGTGCGGAGCTGTTTCGGGCATCGTGGTGCTCGTTGGCTTGGATTGCGGACAGACTGAGGGGGATGACCGCGAGGGAAAGTCGGCCTGCTACAAGGTGGTGCAGGATTTGTTAGCCAAATCGAAGGAGCAGAACGGCAGTATCATCTGTGCCGAGATTCTGGGCTTGAAGGGCCATGAGAAGGCGCAATCCAGCTATGTGGCTTCAGCAAGAACGGCAGAATACTACAAGTCTCGCCCTTGCGCTGCCAAAGTGGAGAGTGCAGCAAGAATCTTCGCAGAATATCTGATGGAGAAAGAGAAGGCTTAATCTTCCTATAATATATAAGAGGCTTTTTACCGATTTGGTGAAAAATATCGAATAAGATGAAATACCAGAATAACAAGGATTTGGCGGAAGCACAGTATTACTTGAAGATGCTGGACGACTTCTGCAAGTCGGGGCAGGTGAAGATTCCTGATCCGACTGGCGCAGCCATGCCTTGGGATTTGAAGGAAGACCCGCTGAAGGATTATCTCATTCATCTCTTTACCCTGAAAGTGATGATTCCGGAAACTGGTGAAGAGGTGCAGAAATTCATGCGTCAGGTGGTGAACAGCAAAATTAAGAGCAAGGTATTCTATGATTGTGTGGGAAAGTTCATCGTGGAATGTGTTCACCACATGCGATTCCAGCGCCAGCGTGCCTGGACCGAAAGTCATCGTGCTGATGATGTGCTCGACTGGGCTCCCTTTAAGAGAATGGATGAGCAGGTGTGGCTTCCGCTCATCGACCAGTTGGAGCAGGAACACCAGGAGGATGGATTCGATAAGTCTTTCTTCCTGAAACTGATGGCTGGCGATGGTGCTTCGAAACCGGAAAACTGGGAGCGACTGGTAAGAGACTGGAAGGTGTGCATCGACCATCAGGTGCTCAGCAAGCTGAAGGACTTTATCTCTCTCCGTCAGAATAACTTCGAAACGGGATTGGTTCGCATGATGGACCAGATAACCCGCAACATGAAGACGAAGGGCGTTTCGGAGCAGCGAGCCGTGCAGGCCTGGGAACTGATGACGAACGGATGGACGGAAACGGAGTTTGAACGTCGCCTGAACCAGGTGAAGATTCAGGATAAATATCCGGAAATCAAGGAGATTGTGGCGAAGATGGGTCGTGTGGCAGATGCCAACGGCAAAGATAGGCTCACCATCGCCTCGGGGGTGGAGATGAAGATGGAGCATTCCGCAGGAAGCGACATCGAGGGCATTACCGTGGGCGATGATCTCAACTCGCTTCTTCCTTTGGAATTGGCGCAATATAGCGATGAGGATATGGAGGGGCTTTTTATCTATAAGTATAGAACCCGCAGGCTCCAGACTTTCCGTTATAAGAGTGAAATGTCGAAGCCATCCCGCAAACTCGGCTTTACCCATGCTTCCCGAAAGGGTCCGATGATAGTCTGTCTGGATACTTCGGCGAGTATGTATGGAACGCCTGAAAGGATTTCTTCTACGCTGATTTCCCTGTTGGAAGAAACGGCAGAGGATTTGGAGCGGGATTGTTTTCTGATAGATTTCTCCGTGAGCACCCGTGCCATCGATTTGATGGCAAAGCGGAAGGCGGAGCGGTTGAAGAGGATTGGAATCACGGTTGTGGACTCTACAGAAATTCCCGATAATTCTGCAGATTTATCTTCTGATGGTCAGGCTCATACGGGTCGTGGTGTCAGGCGCCAGCCTACTACAACCCATCTTCCTTTTATAGGCGGTGGAACTTCGGCAAAGAAGATGATGAACCAGATGTTTGATTTGCTGGATAACGACGGTCTTCATTATGTGAATGCCGATGTGCTTTGGATTACGGATTTCCTGATTCCGAATCCGCCGCAGCAGATGTTGGCGAGGTTCAAGGAGTATAAGGAAACGGGCACCAGGTTTTATGGCATCCGGATTGTTCGGGATGATGATAAGGAGCCGAATGAATGGAAGGATTATTTCAACCGGATTTATACCATTAAGTATAGACCATTGAGGAGGTATTAGAAATATAAACAGTTCGCCCTGTAAAGGCAAAAACTTTGTACTTTCCAGGTACTTAAAAGCTTTTGCCCTTACAGGGCGACATTCTTGCTTATGCGTAAACCCAGGGCGGTGCCCTGGGCTAGGAGCTTCTGCCCTTTCAGGGCGTATTACTGCGTTTTGTGTTTTTAAGCTTCCTTTTTCTGCGGAATCACCACCGAAGCTCCGATGCTGACGAGCAAGACGAGGATGATGAATACCAGCGAACTTACTGCATCAATCTCGAAGAAATCGTGGATGAGCATCTTCACACCGATGAACACCAGCAGCACACTCACGCCCACCTTCAGGTAGCGGAACTTATCGGCTATCGCTGCCAACAGGAAGAAGAGGGCACGCAAGCCCAGGATGGCGAAGATGTTGGAGAAGAACACCACGAACGGGTCGAGCGAAACCGAGAATACGGCAGGAATACTGTCGAAAGCGAAAATCAGATCGCAGAACTCGATGAACACCACCGTCATTACCAGCGGTCCCAGATGCAGGCGTCGCTGCATGAACTTCACCACCGGATGATCCAAGGCATTGATTTCTTCCTTCTTGTTTCTGTTCAAGAACATCTTGGCACCGCTGTAAACCAGGAATCCTCCGAATACGAGCAATATCCAGGCGAATCGGCTGATGAGGGCTGCACCCGCAAAGATGAAGACGAAGCGAAGCACGATGGCTCCCAGAATACCCCAGTTCAATACGTGCTGGTAATCTTTCTTATCTACTCCAAACGAACTGAAGATCATCATCATCACGAAGAGATTATCCACTGAGAGCGTCTTCTCTATCAGATAACCCGAGATGTAAGAGATGGTCATGTAGTGGCGATATTGCTGCAGACTCCCTTCATAATCGTTCGGATCCAGTTTGAGATGAGAAGCATAGCGCGAGGCTATCAGTTTCAGGTCGTCGAAGTTCTCTATGCCGTGCACCATGTCGCCATGAAAGTAGATGAACACGGCGAAGGCGAGAGCGAGAATAATCCATACTGCCGTCCAGGAGCCGGCTTCCTTGATGGAAACCACATGCGCCTTTCGGTCGATGACCAGCATGTCTAATACGAGGATGGCGGCGATGAAAATCACGAAGCCCACCAAAAACATCGATTCAGTAAAAACATGTTCCATTTTTCTTTTTTCCTTTTTCCTTGTCTATTTTATATAATACCTAATTTTATAATCTAATCTTAATATTCATTTCATCCGTTGGAAACGTGGACGCAAAATTAGGAAAAATATCTGAAATAGCGAAAGTTATGAGGTAAAACTTAATTGAATTTAACGTGAAAGATGAGAATGTAATGGGTTTGTAATATACCGACAAGCCTTGGACGGCGAAATGGAACAGCAAGGCTATCCCTTTCACCCATTTCACTGATCGGGATGCGCAGTGGGCTGATAAGTTCCACGTTTGGCGCATGGATTGGAATGAGCAGAGCATCCGTCTTTATCTGGACGATGAACTTCTCAACGAAATTGGGTCAACTGCCACAACGCAAAGCACCCATCTCGTATTTCGGAAGCTGAAAAAGATGCTTTCTAGATATGAGATGGGTGCTTTTTTTAGATGTGAATAGCTTACTTCTTCTTGGTCAGCACATAGTGCTTAGCCATGGCGCCTTCAGGCTCAGTACCGAGCGAGTCGGTCATGATGAGGCTGTTGGCATCCTTCACCTTGAAGTAAGTAGTCTCGCCGCTGGATGGGCGGATGATTTCTACTACGTTGTTAGCCAATACCTTGAAGATACCGCTTGCTTCGTCGTGACCATCCTTGCGCTCCAGATAGTCGGCTGAGTACTGGTAGGTACTGTCGGCATTGAGCGTCAATACAGTCTTGATTCCCGGGCAGTCGGCAGCAGGGAGAGTTCCCTCATAGGTGCCGGCAATGGAATCGAGCACGATATCGTTTGAATTGAGCGAATCATTTCCGGCATAGCTGAGGCTATCCTGATCAGCTCCCTGGCTATTTGTCTTCTTGCTATTGCAAGAGACAACTGACAATGCAGCGATAACGGCTGCTGTCAAAACTAATTTCTTTTTCATACTATACTGCTTTTTAAGTGAATTCTTTTTGCAAAAATACGCTTTTATCTGTTACGGGCAAACTTTTTGCATAGAATTTATAGAATATTATACTATTTTCTCAATTGATGATGATGGGCACAATCTCTTCCTCGTTAGGCCAATGCGGCAGATAGAGCAGCGGGCGGGGAGTTCCCCCCAAGCCCGTCCAGTCTATCCGTTTCACAAAGTCGAAATCGGGAGGACCGAAGTCGAAACTTCTTCCATAGAGAACGATGGCGCCCCTGCCTTCATCAATTTTCCATAAACCTCCGCCGTAGGTGCATTGCTCGCCTGGGGCCAGCATGTCACGGTGAAGATAGACGTGGCCGAACTTCAGCACTCCGTCTCTATTGATGATGAATTTCTGAAACATCTCTATTTCTTCTCCCAGAACATTTTGTCGATGAAATCATAGCGTTTCTCCATCTGGGCATCAGACTTCACTTCTGTCTTTACATCTATCTGAAGCACAGGAGCAACTGCCTTGCCATTGGTGGATGGCCACTCCGGCAGACCCAGACCATTTGGATTTCCGGTCTTCACGAAGTTGACATAATACTGGCTGAAGATGTCGCTGATCATGTAATCCTCAGGTTGCCAGTTGAACACGCGGTTGGTAGGCAAGGTACCCATAGCATATTCTATGTCGGCAGAGTGAACGGCTCCCTTATCTCGTGGAGCAGGAGCTGCATCTTCCTTCGCATCTACCACGCCGCCAGCCAAAGCTGCCACCTTGCCCTTGATGGCCATTGCAGGACGAGGATGGCAATAGCGGTAGCGGTAAACTGGCTGTCCGCCGGTCAGCTTGTGCATGTTGCCCCACTTCCAGGTAGAATAATCCAGGAAGATATCCGAAGCCAGATTCACACCCGGCTGCTCCAACACATCCTTGTCGCTGTTGATTCCGTAAAGACGGAAGAGTTCATCGATGTTCTCTGACCCAAAGGTGGCCTTAGCGCCAGCCTTCAGATTCTCAACGGTAGGCTGCTTGCCCATCAATACCGCCCATGGAGTCATCTCCTGGTTGTTGCCACCAATGAGCAGAGGCACCTTGGTCTGCTCGCCCTTGGTGAAGACATCTACAGGCTGTTCTTTCATAAAATATCCGTCGATATTATAGACAGGAACCGCTCTTACTCCCGCCAGCTTCATCAGTTCCTCGGCAGGAAGGGCACGAAGCTCGTTGAGATTCTTCATTCCTATGTTCTTTTTCACCTTCTTGCCCGTTTCCTTACCCATCTTCTCTGCGATTTTCTGGGCAAGCTGCACGCCTTTCTCTTCAGCTTCCTTCTGGGTGGCAATCTTCTTGAATCCCATCACCGAACCGCTGGAACCCATAGCCTGAGCAAAGAGTCCCTGGCAGAGAGGGGAAGCCATCAGGGCACTTACAGACATGGAACCAGCCGATTCGCCTACGATGGTGATGCGGTTAGGGTCTCCGCCGAAAGCCTCGATGTTATCCTTCACCCATTGGATGGCTGCCACCTGGTCCATGAATCCATAGTTGCCGGAACCCTTGTAGGATGTTTCCTTGGAGAGCTGTGGATGAGCGAAGAATCCGAAGATGCCCTCACGATAGTTGGCTGTGATGGAGATGATGCCCTTGCGCGCCATTGCATCGCCCGCATATCTAGGTTCGCTTCCGCTGCCAGCCATCAGTCCTCCGCCGTTGAAATAAATCAAAACCGGCAGATGCTCCTTCATGGTCTTTGCAGGAGTCCATATATTAAGGTATAGGCAATCCTCGCTGTTTGTCTTCGTGCCGAAGTTCATGTCTCCGAAGATAGGTTCCTGCATCGGGTTCGGTCCGAACTCCTTTGCCTCGCGCACGCCCTGCCATTTCTGGGCTGGCTGAGGAGCCTTCCAGCGGAGATTGCCCACAGGAGGGGCTGCAAATGGAATACCCTTGAAAACTGTGATGCCTGAGAGGTCTTTTCCTTCGAGAATACCTTCAGCTGTCTTTACCTGAGTCTGCGCCATCATTCCCATAGCAGGGAGCAGAAAGGCGATGGATAAAAGTAGTTTCTTCATATCGTAAATCTTTAGTTTCTTTTAATCTTATGGAATTGTTTTGTAAATCATAACTTGCATTTCTGCAATGATAATGCAAAAATAAACAAAATATCGGTAACTTGGCTTGTTTACCTCAATTTTTTTTCATATTTTTGCAGAAAATAAGCTGCGCTCGGCAATTTGTAAGCAAGCTTACATTGCGCTCGCTTGCATTATTTTTGCAGATAATATAATGTTTAATCTTTAAAACCCTAATGATTATGATGAAAGGTTATGAACAGAAGAAGTATCCTGTAGCCACCAAACGCTACGTGCAGTGGCTGGAGTTGGAATCTGATGAGGAGGCTATCCGCGAGTATCGCCGCCTGCATTCAGAAGGTGTGCAATGGAAGGAGATCCGTGACGGAATCCGACAGGTAGGTATCCTGGAGATGGAGATTTACATCTTCGGCAACCGACTAGTGATGGTTGTGGATGCTCCCGTAGATTTCGATTGGGACAAGAAAATGGCAGAACTCGCCACCCTCCCTAGACAGGCAGAGTGGGAGGAAGTGGTAGGCAAGTTCCAGAAGTGCGGCAAGGGTGCTACGAGCGATGAGAAGTGGCACATGATGGAGCGCATTTTTTATCTTTACGATTAAAACAGTAAAATATGAAGAAAAACCTAAATGATTTCAAGCGTCTCTTGCTGACGGCTTGCTGCACTTTGGTGCTTTCGTGTGGCTGGGCAACGGTCAACGAAAAACCTTTTGTAATCCCTGAACTCAAGCAATGGAGCGGGGCAGAGGGAATGTTTACCCCATCGGGCAAATACGTGGTGAAGGGAGGAAAGAACGCCCAGGATGTGGCGAAACTCTTTGCTGCCGATTATCATGACCTGGTGGGAAAACCTCTCACGCCTAAGACGGGAAAACCCTCTGCCGGCGACATCGTGCTGGTGCTCCAAGCTGATAAGAAATCGGCCAGGCAGCTCGGCAAGGAGGGCTATCGCCTCACCATCGGCGACGTAACCACCATCACGGCTTCTTCGGTAGAAGGACTGGTATGGGGTACCCGCACCGTGCTGCAGCTTTCAGAGCAGCAGCGTTCGGCAGGTTTCGTGCTGCCAAAGGGTTCTACCCAGGATAAGCCTGCCTATGGGCTGCGAGGCTTCATGATGGATTGCGGAAGAAAGTTCATCCCGATGTCTTATCTGCGCTCGCTGGTCAAGATGATGTCTTATTACAAGATGAACACCCTGCAGATTCATCTCAACGATAACGGATTCCGACAGTATTTCGGTAACGACTGGGCGAAGACCCCGGCAGCTTTCCGCCTGGAATGCGACACCTATCCGGGACTCACGGCAAAGGATGGCAGCTATTCCAAGGCTGAGTTCATCGAACTCCAGAAACTGGCAGAGCAGTATGGTGTCAATATCATCCCCGAGATAGATGTGCCTGCCCATTCGCTCGCCTTCACCCATTACAAGCCGGAAATCGGGTCCAAGGAATATGGCATGGATCATCTCGACCTCTTCAATCCCGAGACCTACAAGTTTGTGGATGGGCTCTTCAAGGAGTATCTGGAGGGCAAGAATCCTGTGTTCCGAGGCAAGGTTGTGCACATCGGTACCGATGAATATTCCAACGCCAAGAAGGATGTGGTGGAGAAATTCCGCTATTTCACCGACCATTATATTAAATATGTGGAGTCGTTTGGCAAGCAGGCTGCCGTTTGGGGTGCGCTTACTCATGCCAAGGGCGACACCAAGGTGAAGTCAGAGAACGTGATGATGCATTGCTGGTACAATGGTTATGCTGACCCGAAGGAGATGAAGCGCCAGGGCTACAAACTGGTGAGCATTCCTGACGGATTGGTTTACATCGTTCCGGCAGCGGGTTATTATTACGATTACCTGAATTGCCAGTATCTTTACGATTCTTGGACTCCGGCGCAGATTGGCAACGAGAAATTTGATGAGAACGACTCAGCGATTCTCGGCGGAATGTTTGCCGTATGGAACGACCATGCGGGCAACGGCATTACGGTGAAGGATATTCACGACCGTCTGTTTCCTGCCCTGCAGACGCTGTCGGCAAAGTGCTGGACGGGTGCAGCCACATCATTCTCCTTTGAAGATTTCAATCGTCTTCGTCTTTCGCTCAGCGAGGCTCCTGCGGTAAACGAGGCAGCACGTTGGCAGAAGGGCAAGCAGCTAAGAATAGAGACATTGAATCCTGGTCAGACCACGGGTGAGAAGGAAGTGGGCTATGGCTATCGGGTGGAGTTCACCATCGAGGGAGCCGATGAGCCGAAGGGCACGGTGTTGTTCTCATCAGATAACGCCACCTTCTATCTTGCCGACCCTGAAAGCGGCTTGCTTGGTTTTGCCCACGAGGGTTATCTCAACAAGTTCAACTACAGGGTAGAGAAGGGCAAGAAGGTAACTCTGGCGATTACGGGCGATAACAGGAAGACCTGTCTTTATGTGGATGGCAAGTTGCGCGAGGAGTTGGGTCCGCTCACCCTTTATGCGATGCAGCAGAAAGACCTGGCTACATTCCAGAAGAGTGATGCTACAGCCACTCAGCCTATCGTTTATAATCCTTCTGCCAAGATGCACTATCAGCGCACGCTGGTGTTCCCACTCCAGAAGGCTGGCGATTTCAAGAGCCGGATTACGGGAGTGAAGGTGGAGCAGGAGTAGTCTATAAGTGCCCATAAAAGCCCCCTATTTATTTAATCAGGTGAAAACTTCGTTAAGATAGTTAAAAAATAGGGGGCGAGGAGTACAGCGTATTCAAAATTTTAGTAATTTCGCATCAATACTACTACAGAAAAACAGCTGGCTGTATCAACTGGCTGGTAATAGCAGACAATACCAGATATTCTGGCGTATTTCTTCTAAATTCTAAACCTAATGAAGAAATATTTCACTAAAAGCCTATGGCTTATTATTGCAGCCTTACTAGTAGTAAGTTGTAGTAAAGAGGATGGCGTGATGGATTCTTCATCACGAAGTGACAAACTGGAAGTTAGCTTCAACTTCTTCGAGAAATCAGTCTCTGAAATTGAATCCAGAGCAGGTACTGCTGACGTAGCTCAGGCAGCATCTCCTTGGATTACCCGTGCAGACACAGATGGGAAGAAGAACCTGAGTGAGTGCAAGCAGATTACTGAGTTGGAGGTAGCCCTGTTTCCGGAAGGTAAAGATACGATGTATTTGGTAACCCAATTCTCTACCGACAAGAATTTCGGACAGGTGAAACTGTATGTGCCTAGAGGTAATTACAAGATGGTGGCTATTGCCGCTGCTACTGATAACCCCTCAAAAGACAACAAGGTCAGCATCAAATCAAAAACTGAGGTCGTCTTTCCGAAAAATGAGGTCACAGATATGTTTTATACCTATCAGGATATTGTCGTAAAAGATAGAGAAGAAAGCCAGAACTACAACTGCATCCTGAAACGTGGAGTAAGCGTATTGGTATTGGACAGCCGATTAGAAATTCGTCCAGCCTACATCAAGTCGTTTAAATATACTATTACCGGCAACTGTGGTAATGTCTTCAATCCATCTACGGGTCATTGCCTCGAGAAGACCACCCTGACCAAGACATACGATATCTCGGGCAATCAATACAAGGGTAAAAGATTCATGTTCAGTAGCTATTTCTTCCTGGGCGAGGATAATGTAACGGATATCACGCTGGCTACCCAGTCTGTTGATACAGAAAATAATGTGGCAAAAGAACTATCGTTCGAAAACGTCCACATGGTGAAGGGAAAGATGACCACCTATAAAGGTCCGTTCCTCTCTACCCACTCAGCCGCATCATTCATCATCGATTCTCCAACCATTCCAGATTCCGGTTTCAGCACCGAATTTGAATAAAAAAGAAAGAATAGAGGGTGTGTCATGAACTTATGGCACACCCTCTTTTTCGTTTTTGCATAGATTTCCTTCATGCCATAATCCGAACGGTGCCTACTGGTTTGATGATGAGAGCGGCAAGTTCATCACCAGTTCTTGTTATATGAACCAGTTGCCCAAGTGGATGGATGCGTTCAACAGCCAGCCGATAGCCGATTTCCTGTCTTATCTTGCTAAGAAATAACAGTGAAGCTATCTTTGTATCTTTGTTTTTTTTCGTCCATAGACGAAAATCTTATCAAAAGTGACGAATTTTTCGTCCATAGACGAAAATCTTGTTAAAAATAGAGATATTTTCGTCTATGCACGAAAAAAATGCTATCTTTGCACAAAAATTCGAGTATGAACGAAAATATAGAATCAGTAAAGAAGTATAATCTTTGGTTTGGCAACACCATCGATTGCGGTTTTCCCCGTCCGCTTTATACCGAAAGTGTCGCTTCGTATCTTGGCAGCAAGGTGGTGAAGGTACTTACGGGACAGCGACGTGTGGGAAAAAGTTATATATTGCGTCAAACAGCCATGCATCTTGTGCAGCAGGGTGTCAGTAGCAATAATATTGTCTTTATAAACCGTGAACTAACAGCGTTTGATTTTATAGAGAACTATAAAGATTTGGATAATTTTATTCGTTTGTACCGGGAGGAATTGAAACCTGAAGGACGAATTTATATCTTTATAGATGAAGTGCAGGATATCGATGGTTGGGAACGTGTAGTGAACTCGCTGTCTCAGGATTATACTGAAGATTACGAGATATTTATCACAGGTTCTAATTCTAAGATGTTCTCTGGAGAATTATCTACTCTTCTATCTGGTAGATATGTGGAATTTCACATATTCCCGTTGTCTTACGAGGAATATGCGAGTATTCATCAGCTTCCTGCCGGTAGAGTGAGTTATTTGCAGTACATGTCGGATGGTGGTTATCCTGAACTCGTGCATTTCCAGTCGTCCGATGTAAAGCGTAACTATATTTCGGGATTGAAGGATACGGTATTACTGAAAGATATCATACGCAGATATACGATTCGCGATGTAAGATTGCTCGAAGATTTGTTTGCCTATCTGGTTAATAATTCTTCCAATCTTCTTTCTGTTACCAATATTACCAACTTCATAAAAAGCAAGGGACGCAAGACTTCGTATGATACAGTATCTCTATATTTGGGATATATAGAAGAAGTTTATCTAGCACATCGTGCTTTGCGCTATAATATCAAGGGGAAGGAGATTCTTTCTGGCAGTTGTAAATACTATATGAACGATTTGTCGTTCAAGAATTATCTCTATGCCGGATTCGGATATGGAGCGGGGTATTTGTTGGAGAATCTCGTTTATCTAGATCTGTTACGGCATGGATATGATGTATATGTGGGGAGTATTAAGGATAAAGAGGTTGATTTCGTTGCCATCAAGAACGATCGTATCATCTATGTGCAAGCCACTTATATGCTTGTAGATGAGCAGACAATAGAGCGTGAATATGCTCCGTTGGAATGTATCGCGGATAACTATGAAAAAGTAGTAGTATCGCTTGACGATCTTCAGTTGCCTTCTCGCAAAGGCATTTCGCATGTGAGAGCATGGGAATTATCTCAGATGTTATAGTTTCATTCTGAATAGTGGGTAGCTGTTATTTTACTATATAAAAAAGGTGTACATCGATTGTTTTTTTGAAGTCAAACGATGTACACTTTTTGATAATTATCTCTTTCCTTTAAAAACTGACATAGAGTCGGGCACTGAGTGCCGTGAAATCTCCATTGTCGTTTTTAATGTACTGGAACGATGGCTGAAGGGAGATGGATTCCGTCAGCTGTCTTTTCCACGTTACTTCCAGCGAATATTCCGAACCCTGCTGGAAGCGGGCGTACTGGCCCGACAGACCGCACTCGTTCTTCTCGTCCTGATAGGCGCCGCCAAGTTCGGCGTATCGGTAGCAGGCATTCTGATGACTGGTGTTCTCGGAATATTGTACCATGCACGAAATGTTCCTGTCGCCAGCCTTCCAAACGCTCTGCTCTCCGTAAATCCACCAAGCACAGGTGGTTTTGCCCTTGGATTCATCGGCAGAAACCATTTCGCCATCCTCGTTGATTGGATATTGACGGGTATGGATGGCAGCACCCGCAAAATACTTTCCATCTTTATGTTCATACTCCAACTGCGACATGTTGAAGATTCCATCCTTCTTCGGGCGAACCAGGAAAGGATTGTCGTGGGCTTTCCAGCCATTATAGCCCGCACCATTATACAGACTGTTTCTGAAAGTCCATCCTCCCTTGGTTATATCAAAGTAAAGGGTCAGCCCCGAATACGGATAGTTGGCTATCGGATAGCTGGATGCAACGGTAGGAAAGATTCCCTCAGAACTGTTTTGGAAAAGTGCCGTAACATCAGAGGTGAAGAAATCCTCGTTCACGTTTCTCACACCCACAAACAGATGGCCCGAATTCCACTCGTGCATGTAGCCCAGCACGGCAAGCATGGCGAAGTTGTTGTCTGCATCTATGTTCGAAAATCCCTGCCAGTCGTCAATAATGCCATCGTTGGTCTTTGCCACATGCAGTGTAGCCGCCTCGAACGAATCCTTTCCTCTTCCTATCGGAACACTCAGTTCCAATCTCAGCTGATTGATCAGATTGGTATTCTTGTTCATATCCCATTGCCATTCAGAAATATATTGTCCGTTAAAGGTCTGTGCATGAGCAAGGCAGATATTGATGCTGCTTAAAATAATAAAAATAATTCTCTTCATTTCTTAATGTTTTTGTATAATTCTGATGTCTTGTATCATCTTGATGTCTTGTATCATCTTGCTGTTTTGTATCATTTCTTGTTCGCTTGCCCGCCGCCTGCGGGCATCTTTTTCTAATTCATGCTGCAAAGGTAATGGATATTTCAAGATCCTGCAATACTTAATAGTTGGTATTTTTATTTATTCTAAATAGATAAATACTCTTCGTATCCCCATTTTTAGGTATTCTGATTCCTTTTTTATGGATAAAATTCCGCCTAGTCACTATTTTTAGGTATTACTAGTCACTATTTTTAGGTATTAAATGAAGTCCAACAATAATATTTTTTAAAAACTTTGTCTTATCAGATAATATATTCGTACCTTTGCATCGTTTTAAAAAAAAGTTAGAAAATGAAGAAGATATTAAATCCATATTTGAACAAGGAGGGTTACAACTGCGTTTGCTGTGCCCCCAACAATCCTGTAGGATTGCATCTTGAGTTTTGGGAAGAGGGTGAGGATGTGCTTACCATCTGGAATCCCGGCGAGAATTACCAGGGCTGGATCAATACCCTGCATGGCGGAATCATCAGTATGCTGATGGATGAAGTGGCAGGCTGGGTCATCAACCGCAAACTGCAGACCACGGGTGTGACGATGCAGCTCAACGTGAAGTACAAGAAACCTGTGATGACCACCGATTCGCAGATTACGGTGCGTGGTCACATCGCCAGTCAGCGCCGTAACATCGTCACCATCCACCTGACTCTGGAGAATTCCAAAGGCGAGGTTTGTGATGAGGGCGAAGCCATCTACTTTACCTTTGGTCCTGATAAAGCCAAAGAGATGGGATTCGACTGTTGCAAGGTAGAGGGGGAGGAATAACTCTCCCCTTATGGTGAGGAATTTGATAAGGAAGCCTTTCTTATGAAGACTTCCTTTTATGAAGTCTCTTTACGATGCAGCAGCAGTCTTCTTGTTGAAGAGCCAAATCGACAGAATGACGATTGCGATGCTTACAAGGCTGAGGCCTCCTTCCATCATCGGAGTGCTGGCGATGTAAGTATCGTAGCATTCTTCAGGAATCAGGCAGAGCGTATTGTTGGTGATGTGGATGATGATGCCCGGAATCAAACTCCTGGTTCGGTAACACATCCACGCCATGACGATTCCCAGAATGATGGGTCCAGGAATCTGTGCCGGGTTGAGATGGATGAGCCCGAACATGATGCTTGAGCCGATGATAGCATACCAGGGACTGATGTTCCATCTCAGCATCTTTCGCATCATCAATCCGCGGAAGAGGTATTCTTCGGCTATAGGAGCAATGATGCAGAGCACCAGAATTCCAATCGGATTATGTGCCAGGTTAACAAAATCCTGCTCCATGTAATCAGGCAAATCCATGAATCTTTCTAAAACACTCATAGGAATGGCCTGGAACAGTCCCACCAAGAAAACCAGCAAGAAGATGATGGTCTTAGGCATCTGCTGAATCTTTTCCAGGCGAACACGCAGATGGAATTTCTTTCGGCATTTATGAATCATATATAGCTCTGCTGCCAGCATATAAATTGCCGGGATCCATGCACTATTGATGGTTGTCTTCGTCAGGAATTCGATAAATTCGCAGCTAAAAGCTGCTGCAATGCCAACCGGAAAGGCGGCAAGCATGGACATCAGATAGACGTAGATGGCGCTTCTGGTGCCAGGCCATGCACGATACAGAAACCATCCCTTGGTTCCGTTTCTTCCCTTTGACAGGATTGCTGAAAGTTTTTCTTTTTCCATAAAGCTGTAGTTTTGTTTGTTTATGCAAAGATATAATAAAATCCTGGCTTGTTGGGTTAAGTGCATGTTATTTTTATGTTAAAATATCGCCACCCTCGAAGAAGTTAAGTTTTGTTTGTCATGCTCAGTCTGCGTTTAAGAGTTCCTTGAATCACAATTCCCCAGAAAGCCGTTTCCTGCCCATTTTGTGGTCTTCATTGATGACCGGCACCTGCCATCTATTAAGACCAGCCTCGGTCTTCATAGATGACCGACTTTTGGCACAAGAAGACTGTTCTTTCGATTGCCGGTGCAAAGATACAAAAATTCGAAGCAGAAAGCAAGCTTTTCCCCGTAGAATATTGAAAATATGCTGTAAGTGGTTGATATGTAGTGATATAAGTATTTGCGGTTTTTACATCTGATTGCAAAAGCCGCCTTGGATTGCTTTTGATGATTGAAAAAGCGGGGAAATGTGGGGTGGTGTCATTAAGGGTCAGTGTCATTAAGGGTCATTAAGGTTTTCGGGGGCGCAAATATCTCTATAGTATAATAATAAATAATTTATATTATACTATGGCTCTAAATGACATTTGCTTTTTCTTAATGACCCTTAATGACACTGACCCTTAATGACACGATAGAGCTTCTGAAAGCTATTCTGGAAGAATGTGGTGTTGATTGTATTGTGTTGATAATCAGTTCGGTAGTTGCAAATGGAACTATTCTGATTCCCTCGTTTAATACTATAAAAACGCACGGAATTCCCCTTCGCTCTATCCAGTTTTTGATGCTCTTTTTACGAGAATCTTGACAAAATATATCAAGAAATTCCTTGTAAATCCTCGTTTTTCCCCCTTTCATTCTGCCATTCCCCCTCTTATTTTTGCCTTCTGAAGGGGTGAAAAGTGTTATCGGAACCACTTTTTCTTGCTTCTAAGGTCATTAAGGTCAAGGTCATTATCGGTCATTAAGGTTTTCCAATCCCTTAAAAGTCCTTTACGATTTGCTATGAAAATCGCCTTTGCAAAAAAGGGTGGTTTATGGGTTAAAATCAAGCTTTTTTTCGGAAAAGTGTAGCTTTTAGCCCTTGTTTTCATAGGAAAAGTGTGTTTTTTATTTGGTTATTTCGTAGGAAAAGTGTATTGGGGTATGCTTGAAAAAGGGGAAAAATATAATGGCAGGTTCCAAATTGATGCATCGGGAACCTGCCATTTTCTATCATTTTACGCCAATTTAAGTCTCAGCGAATTAAGCACTACGCTCACACTTGAGAAGGCCATCAGGGCACTTGCCCACATCGGGGTTATCTGGAAATCAATGCCGAAGATATGAAGGGCGCCGGCTGCCAACGGGATGCAGATGATGTTGTAGATGAACGCCCAGAAGAGATTCTGCCAAATCATGTGAACCGTCTTCTGACTCAGTTTTACGGCTTCC
>OCMB01000012.1_pt1 | contig 70284 bp, 73 predicted proteins | sample 1496101 | NCBI WGS metagenome assembly OCMB01 (sample SAMN01760949, study PRJEB22395) | human gut metagenome | reverse complement strand
TGAAAGCTTTTGCCCTTACAGGGCGACAGGTTTGCGTCCATAAACACCCAGGGCGATGCCCTGGGCTAGGAGCTTCTGCCCTTTCAGGGCGTGTGGGGGCTTTCTTGCGAAACTTGAGTAAGAAAAAAAAAGAGGTAACCTGGGCCAACAAGTTACCTCTTGATTCTGAAACAACGGCATGGAGAAGCTAATTATTCTAGCTTCCTCCCATAATATCTAACGGGGAAGCTTAGTTATTCACGCTTCCTCCCACAATATCCAACAATTCATTCGTAATGGCCTGTTGACGACTCTTGTTGTACTGAAGATTCAGTTCACGCAAGAGTTCATCGGCATTATCCGTAGCAGTCTGCATGGCAACCATACGGGCTGCATGCTCACTCGCCTGACTATCCAACAAAGCAGTGTAAACCATCAGATGAAGCTGCTTAGGAATCAATACTCCCAATACAGTCTCCAGATCCGGCTCCACGATGAAGTCATCGTTCAGAGGATGCGCCTCTGCACGCTGTCTTTCATCCTCACCAGCCTGCTTCTTGCGCAGATACTCCTGAGCCTTCGCCGTAGCCACATTCGATGTGAGGTCACGGTCGTTGTCCTCTCCTATCGCCTCAGTGCTGAGGTCGATAGGCAGGAAAGTCTTCTGGGTCAGGATCTGCGAACCGGCACTCTTGAAGTGGTGATAGATCATCTCCACCTTGTCGAGTTCACCAGCTGCATACTGCTTGGCAAGCTTGCGGGCGATGTCGGCACAAGCGCCTGAATTAGGATGATCGGCAAGATCCAAGAAGTTACCGCCAATCTTCAAACCCAGCTTCTGTGCCTTCTCAGCCACCTTTCTGCCGATAGGATATACCGTGATGTCGTCAATGCCATGAGCCTTATACTCGTCCACCGCCTGAATCATCATCTTGATGACGTTGGAGTTGAAACCACCACACAAGCTGCTGTTAGAGCTATATACGATGAGAGCCACACGTTTGATTTCCTTGTGCTCCACCTGCAACTCATGGTCCACATTCGGAGTACTCACCAGGAAGCTCTTCAGGATATGCTCCAGCATATTCTCATAAGGCAGCATATTCTGGATAGCTACCTGAGCATGATGCAACTTGCTGGATGCCACCATCTTCATCGCACTCGTAATCTTACGGGTACTGTTGACGCTGGCGATGCGAGTCTTAATCTCTTTTAACGACGGCATAGGCTATTACGCTTTATATTGTCCTGCTACATTAGCCATGGTATCCTTGATCACTGCGATGCAATCGTCGGTGAGCTTACCATCAGCCAAAGTCTCGATTACGTCGGCGTGCTGGCTGCGCATAGCGTCGAGGAACTGATCCTGGCAATCGCGAACCTTGTCCATTGGCACGTCGTGCATCAATCCGTGCACACCACAATAGAGGATAGCCACCTGCTCGCCCACTGGCATAGGGCGATACTGAGGCTGAACCAGCAACTGGTCATTCTTTCTACCACGGTCCAGTGTCATCGCTGTTACGGCATCCATATCGCTAGAGAACTTAGAGAAAGCCTCCAGCTCACGATACTGAGCCATATCAATCTTCAGCGTACCAGCCACCTTCTTCATACTCTTGATCTGGGCAGAACCACCTACACGAGATACAGAGATACCTACGTTGATAGCTGGGCGGAAGCCCTGGTTGAAGAGGTCGGTCTCCAGGAAGATCTGACCGTCGGTGATGGAAATCACGTTGGTTGGGATGTAGGCAGAAACGTCACCAGCCTGAGTCTCGATGATTGGGAGGGCTGTCAAGGAACCGCCACCCTTCACCTTGCCCTTCAGGCACTCAGGAAGGTCGTTCATCTGCTCGGCTACCTCCTGCTGGTCGTTGATACGAGCGGCACGCTCCAACAGACGAGAGTGGAGATAGAACACATCACCAGGATAAGCCTCACGTCCTGATGGACGGCGGAGGATCAGTGATACCTCACGGTAAGCCACAGCCTGCTTACTCAAGTCATCATATACTACGAGGGCTGAGTAACCACGGTCGCGGAAGTACTCACCGATGGCTGCACCGGCGAATGGTGCGTAATACTGCATGGCTGCAGGATCGGCAGCGGTAGCACTTACGATGATGGTATATGGCAGGGCGCCGTGCTCCTTCAGGTTCTGTACCAATGCTGCAACGGTAGATGCTTTCTGACCGATGGCTACATAGATACAATATACAGGCTTGCCTGCCTCATAGAAACTCTTCTGGTTGATGATGGTATCCACTGCGATGGCAGTCTTACCGGTCTGACGGTCGCCGATGATCAACTCACGCTGTCCACGACCGATAGGAATCATGGAATCCACAGCCTTCAAACCTGTCTGCAGAGGCTCCTTCACTGGCTGACGATAGATCACACCAGGAGCCTTACGATCCAGCGGCATCTCGAAAGCGCCGGTGAGATCGATATCACCCAGACCGTCGATAGCCTGACCCAGAGGGTTAACGACACGACCTAAGAAGTTGTCGTTCACGCGGATAGAAGCGATACGGTGAGTACGCTTCACGCTCTGTCCCTCCTTGATGCCAGCTGTAGGACCTAAGAGGACACAACCTACGTTGTCTTCCTCCAAGTTCATGACGATGGCCATCGTGCCGTTCTCGAACTCAAGAAGCTCATTAGCCTCTGCATTGCGAAGACCGTAGATACGAGCCACGCCATCGCTGACGGTAAGCACGGTACCTACCTCGTCAAACTGCTGAGAGCCATTCACCTCCTGGAGCTGCTGCTGAAGCACTTCAGACACCTCACTTGGTTTAATTTTATCTGACATTGTTTATTTACTTTGAAATTTGAACTTTGAAATTTGAACTTGATGATTACCTTTATAATAAAGAAGTAACCCTTTCCGTTCTCTTTTCGTTTTACTTTTTGAGCTGTGTCAGAATGTTGTTGAGCTTAGTCTTCACGCTCGCATCCATTCTGTAAGTATCATACTCAAGGATGAAACCACCAATCAAATCAGGGTTCACCTCAGTCTTGAACTCCACAGTACCTTGCGTTCTCTGCTCCACCATCTTGCGCATCTTGTCCTCCGTAGAGGCGTCAACGGCAGTGGCGGTGATCAGCTTACCGCGGATGATGTTCTTCTGTTTCCTGTAAAGAGTGATATACGAAGCAGCCATGAATTGCAGGGTGCTCTCCCTATCCTCCTTCAGGACGAGTGCGATGAACTTCTTGCTCAGATCCGATGGGTTCTTACCCAGGGCTGTGGTGAGAAGCGCCTGCTTCTTGTCCTTGGAAAGCATAGGGTTGTCTATCGTAAATCTCAGTTCAGGCACGTCGATGTAGCTCGTGTAGAGCGTCTGCATCTCCTGGTACACCTGATCTTCGAGCTTCATGCCGAGTGCTGCCTTGATGAGGGCACGGGCATAACGCACCGATATTACACCGATATCCATAAGCTTTACTGTTTGTTGTCAGAAGAAACCTCGTCCAGCAGTCGATTTATCATATCCATCTGTGCCTTGTCGTCAGAGAGCTTAGCCTTGAGCACCTTCTCTGCAATCTGAACAGAGAGCTCGGCAACCTGTCCACGGATTTCGCGGATGGCATTCTGCTTTTCTGTCTCAATCTGCGCCTTGGCATCAGAGAGCAGACGAGCACCCTCTTCGCGAGCCTTGTCCTGTGCTTTCTCTACGATGGCATCGCGGGTATCAGCAGCCTCCTTGAGGATGGCAGCCTGCTTCTCGCGAGCTTCCTGCAAGATGGATTCACCTTCTTTTTGGATATTGGCAAGCTTCTCGTTGGCTTCGTGCGCTTTCTTCAGGCTCTCGTCGATGAAGGCCTTGCGCTCAGTCACCATCTTGACGATGGCTCCGAAACCAGCCTTTCTCAAGATGACGAAGACAATCAGAAAGACGACTGTCATCCAGAAAAGCAAACCGCTATCAGGAATCAATAAATCCATATATACTGGTTAAAGTTTTACTTAAACGTTTTATTTTAACTAACTCTGGAAAAGATCACCCACCCGCCCGCAAACCGCAGAACTGATTCCGAGAGCATCAGATATCGGGGCATTCTGCAGATTTGCGAATGAATCGCGGCGGGAAGGGTGATATTCCTTTTATTACATAACGATAGCCAAGATGGCGATGATGACTGCGAAGAACGCAACACCCTCAACCAACGCAGCTGCGATGATCATAGAAGAACGGAGATCGCCCATCTTCTCTGGCTGGCGAGCCATAGCGTCCATAGCCTGGCCACCAATACGACCAATACCAATACCTGCGCCAATAGCGGCCAAACTTGCGCCGATTGCGGCACCTAACTTTGCGAGAGCATCTGCTGCTAATAAAAGTGATAACATAATCTTATAATTTAAGTTGTTAATATTTTCTATGTTTATAATTCTATTTTACGATTTCTGGCTCAGCCTCATGAGGCTGTACATGAGCCAGCGAGATGAATACTGCACTCAGCATGGTGAATACCAATGCCTGAATGTAGCTTACCAATATTTCGAGGAGCATCATGAAGACACTCATCGCAACACTCACAATTGTCATACCCGTACCTGCCAGATAGTTGGCCAGCATATTCTCACTGATGTTGAACATTATGAAAATAATAGCCGCAAACGCAAGGGCGATAGCGTGGCCCGCCATCATGTTGGCGAAGAGTCGGATAATCAAAGCCAACGGTTTCGTGAAGATTCCGAAGAGCTCGATGAATGGCATCAGTGGTACTGGCACCTTCAACCACGTTGGTACATCCGGCCAGAAGATTTCCTTCCAGTATTCCTTCGTACCGGTGAAGTTGGTGATCAGGAATGTCGTTACACCGAAGAATGCGGTGCAGGCGATATTACCCGTCAGGTTACCACCACCCGGAGGGAATGGTACGATACCCATGATGTTGGCAACGAAGATAAAGAAGAAGCAGGTAAGCAACCATGGTGCGTACTTTGGAGCTTCCTTACCCAGTGTAGCCTTGATCACATCGTCATATACCGATATGACGAACATGTGCATCAGTCCCGTAAATCCCTTTGGTGCAGGGTCATCCACCTTGTGCTTCCTGCACCAGCTGGCTGGAATCAGGATACACAGCAACAGGATGATAGCATCGATGAAGAGCACGCAAACGGTCTTCGTGATGGAGATGTCGAGAGGACGAACCTCCTGGCCTCCCACCTTCTCTACTATCTTGTTGGGATTCGCCTGCGCATCAGCGTTCTTGATCACCAGATTGAAAGGTCCCGGACGGTCTCCGTTGGCATCCTTCTCTTCCGAGAATTCGCTGCTACAGAACACGTGCCAGCCTGTGGTGGTGTTTACGATGACAGGCAGATGAATCACTACGGGATGGTCTCCCACCTTTGTGATATGCCATTCATAAGAATCCTTGATATGACCCCACAATATCTCTTTCACGTCGATTTTTTCCTTTGCCGACACCTGCATTGGCGCCAGCGTGAAGAGCAGCATCGCCATCAAGAGGAATTGTTTGAGATGTTTCATATTCTTTAATTCTTACTTTGTTTATTAATTATTTGTCTCGGAGCCGCATTAAGAGAGGCGGCTCTTTTTCTCTACCCGAGCGAAGTAGATGCAGTCGAACACGAGAAGCATGACATAGAACAGGGCGAAGATGACGGTGAATCCCAGGATGTTCTGCTTGTCGCATGTCAGCACGTAGATGAGGAACACCAGGGTGCCGGCTACCATCTTGATGACCAGTGCCGCCAGGTAGAACTTGGCGAGATTGGCGGGAGATGATTTAGCCACAGCCTTCCAGGCTTCGCCATAAGCAGTACTTGCAACGAGCGAGAATATCGCACTAACTATCAGCGGGTTAACCACCCGTGGCAGAATATCATCGCATAAGGCAGAAACCCTACAGGCGAAGAGGATGGCCAAAGCCATGAGAGCTGTGAGCCACAGGGAAATCTGCTTGTACTTGATACCTGCCTGCCTGATAGCCTGCAAGCGCATCTTTTCATCTTTTTCCATTGTTCTGTCTTGTCAATATTGAGAATTATGAATTCTTAATTTTATACTTCTACGCAGAGGCTTACTTCGTTTTTCTTACATTCCACGAATCCGCCCTTGATATTCATTGCCTGCTTGCCTTCCCTGGTGGTGTATTCCACCTTGCCCACTTCGAGCGAAGAGATGATTGGCGCGTGATCCTTGAGAATCTCGAACGAGCCGAGGGTTCCCGGAACCAGTACGCTCTCTACCTCACCCTGGAAGACTACTTTCTCAGGAGATACTATCTTTAGCTGTAACATAAGCCGTGGATTTAAAGATTACGCCTGTGCTGCTGCGAGCAACTGCTTAGCCTTCTCCTTCGCATCCTCGATAGTACCTACGTTGAGGAATGCCTGCTCTGGCAGGTCATCCACCTCGCCGTCGAGGATGGCGTTGAAGCCCTTGATAGTCTCTTCGATAGGTACCATCACACCCTTCAGACCGGTGAACTGCTCTGCTACGGTGAATGGCTGACTCAGGAAACGCTGTACACGGCGTGCACGGTTCACGGTCAACTTATCCTCATCAGAAAGCTCATCCATACCGAGGATGGCGATGATATCCTGCAACTCGTTGTAACGCTGCAGCAACTGCTTTACTCGCTGTGCACAGTCGTAGTGAGCCTTGCCCACGATCAGTGGGTCGAGGATACGAGAGGTAGAACCCAGTGGATCTACGGCAGGATAGATACCCAGAGATGCAATCTTACGCGAAAGCTCTGTGGTGGCATCCAGGTGAGTAAAGGTGGTGGCTGGAGCAGGGTCGGTCAAGTCGTCGGCAGGCACATAAACGGCCTGTACTGAGGTGATGGAACCATTCTTGGTAGAAGTGATTCGCTCCTGCATGGCACCCATCTCAGAAGCCAGTGTTGGCTGATAACCTACGGCTGATGGCATACGGCCCAAGAGCGCAGATACCTCAGAACCAGCCTGGGTGAAACGGAAGATGTTATCGATGAAGAACATGATGTCGGCAGCCTCACCGTTCTTGCCTCCGTGGTCACGGAACTCCTCGGCTACGGTCAAACCTGAAAGCGCTACTGAAGCACGTGCCCCAGGTGGCTCGTTCATCTGACCATACACCAGGGTAGCCTGACTCTTGGCAAGCTCCTCAGGGTCAACGAGTGAGAGGTCCCACTTACCTTCGTCCATGGCTTTACGGAACTTCTCGCCATACTTGATAACGCCAGACTCGAGCATGTCTCGAATCAAGTCGTTACCCTCACGAGTACGCTCACCTACACCAGCGAATACAGAGTAGCCGTTGTGTCCCTTGGCAATGTTGTTGATCAACTCCATGATGAGCACCGTCTTACCTACACCGGCACCGCCGAAGAGACCAATCTTACCACCCTTCATGTAAGGCTCGAGCAGGTCGATCACCTTGATACCGGTGGCAAGCATCTCCTTGTGCGTAGAGAGCTCGTCAAACTTCGGAGCCTCGCGGTGGATAGGATAAGCACCCTTCATGTCCAATTCGTTCATACCATCAATAGGCTGTCCGATTACATTCATCATACGGCCCTTGATCTGCTCTCCGGCAGGCATCATGATTGGGTTGCCTGTTACGGCAACTTCCAAGCCACGCTGCAAGCCGTCGGTATTGTCCATGGCGACGCAGCGAACTGTATCCTCACCGATGTGCTGCTGCACCTCGATGACCAGGTCGCGTCCGTCTGGGCGTTTCACCTTCAGAGCTTCGTGAATTTTAGGAAGCACCTTCTCAGGGTTTTCGCCCTTGGTATCGAAATATACGTCGATAACCGGACCGATAATCTGCGAGATGCGTCCACTTACTTGTGACATAAGCTTATTAGTTTAAAAATTTATTTTTTAATATTTATATTTCGTTCTTTTGGTATTCGAGGTTCGTGATGTCGGGAATTGAAGCCCGAATCACGAAATTCGTTATACGCCTGCAAAAGTAACAACAATTTACGGAAGCCGCAAATTTTTCGGAAGTTTTATTTGTATTTTGCTCCGTTTTAAAACTTTTTTAGTTCCGTTTAAACCATTTTTACTTTTCATTCATTTCCTATAAGTAATGCCGATAGCAGCATTGGATATCGAAATGCGATGCAAGGAGAAGCTGATTAGATGCTCAACTCATCCAATACCTTGATCAGCTTGCGATCGAATGGCTTGTCTGAACGGATGGCCTCAGAAAGCGGTACGTAAACCACCTCGTTGTTGCGGACACCGATCATCACGTTGCGCTGACCCTGCATGATAGCCTCGATGGCACCACAACCGGTACGGCTGGCGAGGATACGGTCGCGGGCTGATGGGCGACCACCACGCTGCAGGTGACCGAGGATAGATACACGTACGTCGAACTCAGGGAACTCCTTGCGTACACGGTCGGCATAGTAGAGCGCGCCGCATTTAGGACTCTCAGACACGATGACGATACAGCTCTTCTTAGACTTGCGGATACCGCGCTCCATGAACTGAGCCAACTGGTCAACATCGGTAGAATCCTCTGGGATGATGGCAGCCTCTGCACCGCTGGCGATGGCTGAGTTCTGTGCCAAGAATCCGGCATCACGACCCATCACCTCAATGAAGAAGATACGCTCGTGGCTCTGCGCCGTATCACGGATACGGTCCACACACTCCACGATGGTATTCATGGTTGTATCGTAACCGATGGTGTTATCTGTGCCATAGAGGTCGTTGTCGATGGTACCAGGCAGACCGATGCAGCAGACATCAAACTCACTTGCGAAGTTCATCGCACCGGTGAGCGAACCGTTACCACCGATTACCACCAGCGCATCGATTTCCTCTTTCTGGATATTCTCGAAAGCCTTCTGTCGGCCCTCTACTGTCATGAATTCCTTAGAACGTGCAGTCTTCAGCATCGTACCTCCGGTACCGATGATACCGCTCACGTTCTCAGTAGTGAAAGGCTTGATCTCGTCGTTGATCAGTCCATCGTAACCACGATAGATACCCTTCACGTTGAATCCGTTGTAGATAGCCGAACGGGTCACTGCACGGATCGCTGCGTTCATACCAGGAGCATCACCTCCAGAAGTCAAAATACCTATAGTCTTAATCTTTGCCATAACTATATATACCTTATTATATTATATATTAGTGATACATTAATAAAAAAAATATGCTTTTTCGTTGGTTTCGGGATGCGTGTTACATCCCCTTTTCTTCTTCAGAATCTCTTTCGTCTGATTCTTCTTCAGATATGGTTGTTTAAATCATTAAGTAAACGGCTCTTCCCATCAGGGTGTGCGAGAGCCAGAGGATAACGAGGCCAGCCACGCCACCCACGAGGGCCTTCCATCCGATATTGCGGAAGAACCAGCCCATGCGCATGTGCTCCATCTTCATCAGGGCGAGACCGCTGATGGTACCGATGCCCAGCACGTTGCCACCTGCCATTACGCAGTAAGCGATTACCTGCCAGTAGAGACCGTTGGTATTATATACCGAATCCATGGCATAGGTAGGGTCGCCCAAACCCATCACATCGTGCAATGAGAAGAAGTTCATGGCGGTGGCAAAGTTGTCGAGTACCGTACTCAGCACTCCGGCAGCCACGCCATGCAGCCATACATTAGGGTGCTCCTCGCTGGTTCCCATCCAGCTGGAGAGGTCATAGAAGGCACCTGTCTCCTTCACTACGCCCACGGCGAGAATCATTCCCATCACGAAGAGAATCATCTGAATCACACCGTATTGCAGCACTCTAGGGGTACGACGCTCCACCATCGCATCCATGTTCATGAGCTTGCGATTGAAGATCTCGTTTACGATCCAGAGTACGCTGAGCACGCACAGGGCGCCCAGGAACGGGCTGAGCTTGGTGATGTTATGGAAGGTAGGGATAAACCACAGACCGCCGATTCCCACGAGGAGCATCAGCAATCTCTGCCACTTGTTCAGGCGGGTATCATCGCCACGGAAAGGCATCACAATCCACTCTGTCTCAACTCTTTCGGGCAGCATACGCTGCATCAGCAGGGTTGGAATCAACCACGCTGCAAGACAAGGGAGGAGTAATGAAAAGGAGAAAACGGTGGCTGTAACAGCCCCTGAATTCCAGAGTACCAGACCTTCCGGGTTACCAATCACGGTGAGCGCACCGCCACAGTTGGCAGCTACAAGGATGGCGCTTCCATACACCATTCTCTGTCTTCTGCTCGGGATGATGCCATGCATCATGGTAAGCATCATCACGGTGGTAGTGAGGTTATCGAGATTGATGGAAATCAGGAATGTAACGATGGCGAGTGTCCAAAGCATCTTCTTGCTGCTGCGTGTGCGAAGCAACTGGCGCACGAAGTCGAAGCAGCCGTTGTTGTTGAGGATTTCTACGATCGTCATCGTAGCGAGCAGGAACATCACGATCTCCGCTGCCCTACCCACCTGTGGGAGGAAGATGTGTCGGGAGATAAAGTACTTGACAGAAGTACTGGTTGATTCCATGTCGCTGAAATTGAGGAAGCGGGTATAATCCGCTGAATGTTCGCTAGTTACGAAGTCCATACCGAAGCATATATACAGCACCCATCCCACCGTTCCGGCGAAGATAGCCACGGCAGCACGGTTTACTTTGGTCACGTTCTCAGTTGCAATGAGCACGCAGGCCAGGATCAGTATGGTTAAAATGACTAGTGTCATATCTACTCAATCGTTAGTTCATATTTTCATAATCAAGGGCAAAGGTAACAAAATATTTGCAATAACCATCATTTCCGTGTATTTTTTTAATGAATTTAACGCAAAATTCATGCAACTGAAATTTTCGGAGCCGAATGACAGCACGCCCTGATAGAACTGATGCTCCAATATAAACAGTACGCCCTGATAGAACTGATGCTCCAATATAAACAGCATGCCCTGATAGAACTGATGCTCCAATATAAACAGTACGCCCTGAAAGGGCAGAAGCTCCTAGCCCAGGGCACCACCCTGGGTTATTAATGGATGCAAGCCTGTCGCCCTGTAAGGGCAAAAGCTTTCCCCCAAGCAAAAAAAACACCCCTCTAATATATAATGTAGAAAGCGGCAAAAATGCCCTCAAACCACCACATTTAGTTAAATATCATTAATAAACCAAAGAAAAACAAGCACAAATGCTTGTAACTCAAAGAAAATGAGTAATTTTGCGCCCGATTTCAACAATATATAAAGTCAAACTTTATTAATTTAAAATTTTTAATTATTTTTTATGTCAAATTTTAAGAACGTACAGCCACTCGACGACTTCAATTGGGATGAGTTCGAGAATGGCACAAACGCAGGCGTCAGCAAAACAGACCTCGAGAAGGCCTATGACGAAACACTTAACAAGGTAACTGAGCACCAGGTGGTTGAGGGTACCGTAATCTCTGTTGATAAGAAAGAGGTTATCGTAAACATCGGCTACAAGAGCGACGGTATCATTCCAGCTTCTGAGTTCCGTTACAACCCAGACCTCAAGGTAGGCGACAAGGTTGAGGTTTACGTAGAGAACCAGGAGGACACAAAGGGTCAGTTGGTACTCTCTCACAAGAAGGCTCGCCTCAGCAAGTCTTGGGAGCGTGTTAATGCAGCTCTCGAGAACGAGGAAGTTATCCAGGGTTACATCAAGTGCCGCACTAAGGGCGGTATGATCGTTGACGTCTTCGGTATCGAAGCTTTCTTGCCAGGAAGCCAGATCGACGTTCACCCTATACGCGACTACGACGTATTCGTAGGCAAGACAATGGAGTTCAAGGTTGTAAAGATCAACCAGGAGTTCCGCAACGTCGTTGTATCTCACAAGGCGCTCATCGAGCAGGAGCTCGAGCAGCAGCGTAAGGAGATCATCGGCAAGCTCGAGAAGGGTCAGATCCTCGAGGGTACCGTTAAGAACATCACTACTTACGGTGTATTCGTTGACCTCGGCGGTGTTGACGGTTTGATCCACATCACAGACCTCTCTTGGGGCCGCGTAAGCGATCCACACGAGGTTGTATCTCTCGACCAGAAGATCAACGTTGTTATCCTCGACTTCGATGAGGAGAAGAAGCGTATCGCTCTCGGTTTGAAGCAGCTCACTCCACATCCATGGGATGCACTTGATCCAAACCTCAAGGTAGGTGATCACGTGAAGGGTAAGGTAGTGGTTATGGCTGACTACGGTGCATTCGTTGAGATTGCTCCAGGTGTAGAGGGCTTGATCCACGTTTCTGAGATGTCTTGGAGCCAGCACCTCCGTTCAGCTAACGACTTCATGAAGGTTGGCGACGACGTAGAGGCTGTTATCTTGACTCTCGACCGCGCTGAGCGCAAGATGAGCCTCGGTATCAAGCAGCTCAAGGAAGATCCATGGGAGTGCATCGAGACTAAGTTCCCTATCGGCAGCAAGCACGTTGCTAAGGTTCGCAACTTCACTAACTTCGGTATCTTCGTAGAGCTCGCAGAGGGCGTTGACGGTCTGATCCACATCTCTGACCTCTCTTGGACCAAGAAGATCAAGCACCCATCTGAGTTCACTACAGTTGGTGCTACTCTCGACGTAGTAGTTCTCGAGATCGACAAGGAGAACCGCCGCTTGAGCCTCGGCCACAAGCAGTTGGAGAAGAACCCATGGGATGAGTATGAGACAATCTACACTCCAGGTTCTGTACACAAGGGTACCATCGTTGAGATGATGGACAAGGGCGCTGTAGTTGCTCTCGCAGAGGGTGGCGAAGGCTTCGCTACTCCAAAGCACCTCACCAAGGAGGACGGCTCAATGGCTAAGAAGGGCGAGGAGCTCGACTTCAAGGTAATCGAGTTCGTTAAGGAGACAAAGCGTATCATCCTCTCTCACTCTCGTACATTCGAGGAGGGCAAGGACGAGCCAATCGCTAAGCCAGCTCACAAGCGTGGTGGTAACGGTGGTCGCAAGAACGAGACTCCAGCTATCAACAACGTAGCTGCTGGTACTTCACTCGGCGACATCGATGCTCTTGCCAAGTTGAAGGCTCAGATGGAGGGCAAGGCTTAATCTCCTGTAGATAAAGCATTTGCTATTCATTAGCTAAATAAAAATTTTAAGGGGACTGAAATTTCAGAAATGAGATTTCAGTCCCTTTTTTTTGTGGGTGGGGAATATGGATGGCGGGATGGAGAATGTGAATGGTGAATGGGTATGGCTAAGGGATAAAATGCATTACTGATTGCTGGGGATTGCAAATCCCCAGAACACAAAAGAGGTTAGGACATTTTTTAACGCCGGATTACAAATCCGTCGAAACGCCTAACGGTATCGATGCAAAGTTCTTCCGCAAGGCGTCCAGAAAAGTCTTCCGCTAGGCATCCAGAGAAAAGTCTTCCGCTAGGCGTCCAGAGAAAAGTCTTCCGCTAGGCGTCCCGGCGGATTTGAAATCCGCCGTAAAAAAGGTTCGACCTATGAAAACCAGGGGATTTGTAATCCCCCATAACTACCCATCAATAACAAAAGATTATCTCACAACAATCACTTCCAGCAATCCCCTACCCCCTGCATAATCTATCGCAGAACTATAAAGATAATCCTGAGGATACCTCACGAACTCGGCCCTCACAGGATTCTGATGAATATAATCCAACTTCTGCTTGAAAAACTTGAACGATGAAATCACTTCAGTATAACAACCATCCTGCCAAAAATGATACTTGCTGATTTTCGGATTCTTCTCACCAGCCAGTCTGAAAAGATGCAACATCCACTCTCTCCTACTCTCCTGGATATCTTCCAGAAGTTCTGCGACAATTTTCTTACTCGTGAACTTCTTGAAATCACGGAGAACAGTTTGAACCTGTTCAAGATTCTCTGCTCCTATAATGAAATGTAAATGATTGGGCATCAGTACCCAGGCGTATATTTCCAATCCCTTGGTCTTCTGACAAAAAGCCAGAGATTCTATAATAATATGCTTATACTTGGGACGACTGAAAATATCAACCCAATTAACAACAGTGGTTGTCACAAAATATAAGTTTTTGGTTGTAGTATTCTTTGTAGCCATAATTTTGATGATTTTAAAATTTCCATAAAACAGGATGAGTCATATAGGTTGTGATACTTCTTGATGTATCGTAGCTTATCACTGGCTCAAGCGAATATACAGGCACAAAGATAATATATTTCTTCATTCAATGGTGCTTTTGAAGCGAGAATTTGCTGTTTGAGTCGAAATTATTTATTTTTTGGAGAAATCTAGCAGTTTTTTCTTCTTTTTTAGTGTTTATGAGGTGAGGATTAGACTTTACAAGGCATTACTTATTGATGGGGATTGCAAATCCGTCGGAATGGCAGTACTGATAGCTGGGGATTACAAATTCGTCAGAATGGCAGTACTGATGGCTGGGGATTACAAATCCCCAGAACACAAAGAGGTTGGGACATTTTTTAACGCCGGATTTCAAATCCGGCGGGACGCCTGACGGAAACTTCCCCCACTTGCAAAACTTGAATAAAACAACAACATAAAAATCCTAAAAACATGGAAGAAGACCAACAAAATCAAAACAAAAATGAGAAGCCACGTTACTATGCTACCGACTTCAATGAAATCAAGGAAAATCTCTCTGATGAAGAGAAGCTGCTCTTCGAGAGATACAAGGAAATGCTGAGCGGCATCATCCCTGCTGATTCAGCTTCATCAGCTCCTGCAAACGATGATGCATTCTCATCAGCTTCATCAGCTCCAGCAAACGATGATGCATTCTCATCAGCTTCATCAGCTCCTGCAAATGATGATGCATTCACATCAGCTTCTTCAGCTCCTTCAAACGATGCTCCATCCCTCAAGACCCTCCTCAATCACCTGAAGAACATCAGCCAGAAAACCATGAAGCTGATGGCTGGAGGAAAGCTCGATATCCAAGTTACCTGCCCGAAATGCGGAAAGCGTCACTGCTTCATCAAGGTAGATAACGGATTGACCCACTGCTGGTCGTGCAACTGGAGCGGATACCTGGAAGAGATGAAATCGCTGCTCGGAAAGGGCAGCGGTAAGGTGAACGGAAACTACTACGCCAATGCCCAGAAAAAGCAGCAGGATGAACACAAGGCCAAGGACTACGTGCCCATGCTGCCCGACGACTTCCGCGAGATAGATGCCGAAACCCGCTCCTGGCTCTACCCCATCTACCCCTTCAAGACCCAGGAAGAGCAGCAGCAGTTCATCGACCACTTCCACCCCGCCAACCTCCTCTCGCGCCATCCCAAGTCCCGTCCCCTGATTACCGCCAGCGAACTCGCCTCGCTCCAGGGGATGGTGCAGCGATACATCCAGGCAATGAAGCTCTCGCCCGACATCATCGTACAGGAAGGAGTGATGTGCGCATGGATGAAGCAGACGGCGGATGACTCCAAAAGCGAGGACCCGAAAGGCGTGGAGATGGTGCCTGCCATCGCCTACTGCAACTATCTGGACGGCAAGATCATCAACGTGAAATTCCGCTCCGTGCAGCAGCACCCCGTCACAGGCGAGTGGAGCAAGCTCTTCTGCCAGGTTTCCCCCACCAAGCCCTGCGCCCCCTACGGCATCGACAGCATCAACCTGCTCCGACCCGACGCACAGCCCATCCGCCAGCTCATCATCACCGAGGGCGAAAAGGACCGGCTCACACTGATGACCTGCGGATTCCCCTACGTGCTGAGCATCGCCAACGGCGCCAGCACCAACATCGAGGAGAGTCACGAGGCCTTCGACGAGTGGATTCAGCAGGCGGGCGAGATCATCATCTGCGGCGATACCGACCGCCCGGGCCGCCGACTGGTGAAACTCCTGATAGAGCAATACCAGACCCGCGCCAAGGTTACCACACTGCCGCAGGGCAAGAAGGACATCAGCGAGGTATATGAGGCATTCGGAAGCCGCGAGGTGCAGCGAATCATAGCCGAAGCGCAGGGCATCAGCGACGCCGACATCTACGACCTCTCAGAGCACAAGGAAGACATCCTCGACATCATGATGGGCAACTACGACCGTGGCTACGAGGTGGGGATGGGCGGACTCACCGACGGCATCTTCCACCCCACTTCCGATGGCGGACTCATCATCCTTACCGGTCGTCCTAACTCGGGTAAGACGGATTTCCTCAACTGTCTGATGGCGCATCTGATGTACCACAACCAGAAGCGCGTGGCGTTCTTCTCGTTCGAGAAACCTATCAAGGGCAAACACGTGAGGGAGATTGCCCGCATAGCCCTGGGGGTGAGGAACACGGAGAATATGGACGGCGCAGAATCGCCCGAAGAGGCAAGGCAGGAGAACCGCAGGGTGCTGGATTTCCTGTCGGAGCACATGGTGGATTTCGACACGAAGACCCGCCTGCCCGACAGCAACTACATCATCGGAATGATGGAGGCGATGATGAACCGCAAGAAGCAGAAGATAGATTATCTGGTGATAGACCCGTATGTGTTCATCAATATGACCGAGGGCGGCAGCCGTGCCACGGAGACGGAGAAGGTGAGACTGATGCTGACGAAGCTGCAGGCATGGAGCCGTACGCGCCACATCTGGACGGTGGTGGTGGCTCACCCGAGAATACAGTACAAGGACGGTCACGAGGCATTTCCGCCGCTGGATATCTACTCCGTAGCGGGCAGTGCGCAGTGGGCTAACCTCGCCGACTTCCTGCTCACCGTAAACCGAATCTCGAAGCCCGAGGAGGGCAAGATGTTTACCATCGTAGAGATGCTGAAGGTGAGAGACCAGGAGTTCTGTCATCCCGGAAAGGTGTACTACGTGCGCCAGCCCTGCGGCAGATACGACGAAAGGGAATCGGAAAACGACTGCATAGCCGAGGTGATGCAGGGCAAGGTGCTGGCGAAGGATGATGAACCCTGGAGATAGTGAATTTCAAAAAACGATACGCCTATGACAAGAGAAGAGTACAACGAGCTGAGAGCCCGTGCCCACGAGCAGATGCTCGACGACTATAAGTGGATGCTGGATCAGGAATCGGGCATCCGGGAGTGGCGATGTCCCAAGAGATGGATCATCGAGTTCGTACACGATGTAAGCGACTATGTGATGGTGAGGAGCAGCGGCGAGGAGGACGTGGGCGATGAGTGGCACGACGATTTCCTGCGCCCCATTCCCCTGCAGAAGCTCTACCGCCAGTTCTTCCAGAAGAGCTGCATTCCCCCACCCAATCATCCGGATAAGGCGCTGAGCAAGCTTAGGGGCATGGAGCAGCGCAACAGCATCTACCCCGACAGCATCACGAGATTCTACATGGAGCAGCTGCAGAAGAATCCTCCCTGCCGAATCATCGAGCTGCTGATCATGGAAGGAGGAGAAAGCTGAAAAGAGCCTCTATTGGTCTGGAATAGAGCCTCTTTTGCCCTGCATTTGAGGCTCTTTTACCCTGCAATAGAGCCTCTTTTGGCGATGAAATGAGCCTAAAACAAACGTTACGTTAGGCTCATTTCTGACCCAAAAGAGGCTCAAATGATTTCCCAAACGGGGTAACCCTCAATGTAACCCTCGCAGTAACCCCCAAACCCTTGACAAACCCGAAAAAATTTCGTATCTTTGCATCGTAAACCAATCAATAATGCTTATGGAAACACACACAATGTTAGAACTGGAGAGGATGCAGCAGATGCTCCTCTCCACTCACTTCGCCCTCGGAGAGTTTCTCCGCTCAGGCACCGCCATCAAGTATGGCATCGACAACACTCCACAAAGCTCCATGATCATCATCCGTCTGATGATGCTGTGCGAGCAGGTGCTGGAACCACTTCGTCTGCATTGCGGCATCATCACCATCACGAGCGGGTATCGCTGTCCGCAGCTCAACCTTGCCGTGCATGGTGTACCGGGCAGTCAGCATACCCTGGGCGAGGCTGCCGACATCTTCATCCCGAACGAGGAGATTCTGGCGAAGTACAGAATATTCATAGAATCGAGCTGCACCTTCGACCAGCTGATCCTGGAGCCTCGCGGCGCCTCTCCCGGCAAGCACCGCTGGCTGCACGTAAGCTACACCATGCGGCGGAAGAACCGTCAGCAGGTATTGATGTAAAAAAATCTAATAACACATAAAAACAGAAAGGAGATACAAAATGAAGAAAGACACATGGAAAACCGTTATCCAGATTGCGATTTCTATTCTCACGGCGATTGCCACCACCCTGGGGGTAACCTCGTGTATGGGTAGCTAACGCAGATTCTACGGAAAAATATCAGATGAAGAAAGAAAAATGAATGTTTAACCCTTTAAATCTAAATGAGTATGGCAAAATTCAGAAAAGTGAAGAACAACCGCAAGAACTCCCCTACCAAGGGAATGATCTACGGTAGAGCAGTAGTGAACAAAGTGGTGCACACCAGAGCCATCGCCAAGAAAATCACCGAGCGATGCACCGTCACCGAGCCAGACATCCTAGCCGTGATCAATGCCCTGATGACAGAGATCTCAGCCAACATCGCCGACGGCAACAAGGTGGTGCTCGACGAATTCGGAAGCTTCAAGCTCGGCATCAGAACTTCCCCAGCCGAAAGCGCCAAGAAGTTCACCTCAGCCAACATCAAGAACATGTACGTCATCTACTCACCTTACACTGTCATGGACCAAGGCAAGCGAGTAAAGCCGATGCTCAGTGGCATCAAGATGGAAGAGCTGACCGAGTACAACGGCATCGAAGACGAGGAAAATGGCGGCGGAACATCAGGCGGAACATCAGAAGGAGGCTCCGGAAAGGACAATACCGGTGATACATCCGGCGGCACCGACAAGGACAACCCAAGCGGAGGCAACACCCCATCAGGCGGCAACACCCCATCAGGAGGCAACACCCCATCAGGAGGCACCGGAAAGGATAACACCGGAGACGGTGAAGGCGGCAGCGACGACAATGTAAGTCTCTAAAATCAAGACTGGGCATCCCTTTTGGAATGCCCAGTCTTTTTTCTACCCCATTTAACAAATAATCAGAAACATAAATAATATGCAAATAAAGTGAAAAATGTTTGGTGCTTTCAAGTTTTCGGCGTAACTTTGCAACCAGAAAATTGAATCATCAGCGGATATCCCAAAAAGATAACGCTCATATATAATAAAGAAAAGAATCTTATAACAAAAGATAGAGATTCTTATGTAATAAAGGAAAAGGATATGAAGACTATGGGTTTTAGAAAATTTATAACGCTATCTTTATCGACGGTTTGCGCCCTATCACTCAGTTCATGCTTCAAGGATGAACCCCTCAATGCCGAATGCGACATCGAGCAGGCATACATCCACCCAGGAAACTGGCTGAAGCTGTGGTTCACAAACGCATCTGATACGCTCGTCAACGTGCAGAGCGACCAGGACAAGATAGAATTCACCATGAAGCCATTCGCCAGTCTCAAGAAGCAGGCACCGATGTTCCGGCTCACCCCGGGAGCCACCATCCAGCCGGAAAGCGGAAGCGTGCACGATTTCTCCAAAGGTCCTGTTACATACGTGGTTACATCGGAAGACAAGCAATGGAGTCGCACCTATCAGGTAAGCATCAAGAAGGGTCAGACCACCATGAGCAAGGAGTTTGAATTCGATTTCGAAAACACATACCTCAGCAAGGGATACTACAACTGGCAGGAAAACTGGAATGGTGACCTCCTCGACATCTGGGCAACCGGAAACCCTGGTTTCAAAATCAGCAACCCATCAGCAAAACCGGAGGAATATCCTACCGTGATGATAGAAAACGGCTATCAGGGCAAGGGCGTGAAGCTCACCACCCAGCGCACAAGCAAGCTCGCTGATATGGTACACAAGCCTATCGCTGCCGGCAACCTCTTCATCGGACAGTTTGATGCCACCGATGCCCTGCGCGATGCGATGAAGGCTACCAAGTTCGGTCGCCCATTCAGCTTCAGCGCCAAACCGGAAAAGCTGGAAGGCTGGTACAAGTATCAGGCTGGCGAGAAATTCACCGACAAGGATATGAACGAACTGAACCGACATGACTACGGAACCATCTACGCCGTGCTCTACGAGAACATCGACGAGAATGGAAATGCAGTAATGCTCTATGGCGATAACGTACAGAGCAGCAAGCAGATAGTGGCACTTGCACTGGTAGGCGAAGCCCGCGATGACAACGGAAAAGTTGCTATTGGAAACACACCGGAATGGCATCACTTCAGCGTAGATTTCGATTATCAATCCTACGGCAAGACCATCGACCCCGTGAAGCTGAAGAATGGCGGTTACAGTCTGGGCATCGTCTGCTCATCCAGTTCTGATGGCGCCAACTTCCTGGGAGCTGTAGGCAGCACCCTCTGGGTGGATAGTTTCAAACTGATTTGCAAATAAGAAAAGGAGGAAATGGCAATGATGAACTATAGAAAGAACTGTAGTATGAAAAAAATAACAGTACTGGCACTCCTGCTGGCATGCGGCACCGCTTCATGGGCAGGAGACAAGAATAGTGCCTGGAACAAATATCTCCACGGCTATGAGTATCAGGCACGCGTGGCGTATAACCTGGGCGGCACCGCCCCTATCGGCATGCCTGCCACCATCCGCACGCTTCACAGCTACACCCTTCGCCCTAACTTCAGTCTGGGCGTGGATGCCTATCACCCACTCTCCGGAAACTGGGGATTCGTAGGTGGAATCCGCTTCGAGAACAAGAGCATGAAGACCGATGCGGGCGTTAAGAACTACTATATGAAGATAGTTCGTGGCGGCGAGGAGCTGCAGGGCATCTTTACGGGCGATGTAGTGACCAAGGTGGATATGAGTCTCATCACCGTTCCGATTCAGGCAACATACGATGTCTGCGATAATCTCCGCTTCAAGCTGGGTCCATACGTAAGCTATGTTACCTCGAAGAAGTTTGAGGGCTGGGCATACAATGGTTATCTCCGCCGCCAGGAGGAGGGTCATCCCAAGGGAGACCCTACGGGACAGAAGGTGATGCTGGGCGAAAAGGAAGGCGAACGTGGTGATTACGATTTCAGCGACGATATGCGCAACTGGCACGTAGGCGTAGATTTCGGAATAGACTGGCGATTGAACAACCGCTGGGGCATCTGCGCCGACCTGAGCTGGGGTCTGAACGGCATCTTCAAGAAGGATTTCGAGACCATCGAGCAGACGATGTATCCTATCTACGGCAGCATCGGCATCACGTATCAGCTGAAATAGACAATATATTAATGTACGCGTACATTAATATATATACCCAAAATATATATAGCCAAAGAGAGATAAAAAGATAAAAAACAACAATTATTCATTAACAAAAAAAGAGAAGAAAATGAAAAAGTTTATTTATTTGATGGCCATGGTTTGCACCCTTGGCTTCTTCACTGCTTGTAGCAGCGATGATGACAATGACGAGAAGGGATTTGTACGCAACGAGAAGATTGAGGGCACCTGGAAGGTACAGGAGGCTGGTATGGATCCAACAACTTACCAGGCAACAGGTTCAATAGTATTAAACTGGGAAGGTTCTAACGATGCAGTTATCGAAATTCCAGGTCTCTTTGATGAGCCATATCCAGTAAAGGATGCCATCTCAATGGTTCCAATGCTGCTCAACAGCCAGCTCAGAAGCGTTCTGCAGGATGTAACCTTCAATGAGAAAGGTCAGATTTCTGCAACCTACAAGGAAGAAGCTGATGACAAGGACTGGAAGGTTGCTAACGATTACGCTTCATACCAGGTAGTTAACGAGAATAAGATTACCTTGTTCCTGAACACAGCCAAGATTACAGAAGACATCGATGATGCTCAGGAGAAGGCTATGGTAGCCGGCATGTTGGATCAGTTTAAGACCGGTATTCCAGTACACGTATCTTATCCAGCAGCCAACAAGGTATATTTCTATGTCGACAAGGATTTCGTAGCTCCTATCATCGACATGCTTTATGCTCAGGTTAACAAGATTCCTACTACAGGTATGGACAAGGATGATAAGGCACAATTCCTGATTTTGAAGACTGTTGTAAACCAGCTTCCTACCATCATGGAAAAGACCACCAAGTTCGAGGCAGGTCTTGAGTTGATCAAGTAAAGCGGAGCTTCTGCCCTTTCAGGGCGTGTGGGGCCAGTTTGCCATCCCTGGAAAAGAAAAATCCTCAGCTATCAAAGATAACTGAGGATTCCTTTAAAAATCTTTCAAATTACTTCACCTTAGCAACGATAGCCTTGAAAGCCTCTGGGTTGTTAACAGCGAGGTCAGCGAGAACCTTACGGTTGATCTCGATACCAGCCTTGTGAAGAGCACCCATCAACTGGCTGTAGCTCATACCATCGAGGCGAGCAGCAGCGTTGATACGCTGGATCCACAATGCGCGGAATGTGCGCTTCTTGTTACGACGATCGCGATAAGCGTAGGTAAGACCCTTCTCCCAAGTGTTCTTAGCTACTGTCCATACATTCTTGCGAGCTCCATAGTAACCCTTAGTGAGCTTCAAGATTTTTGTTCTCTTTGCTTTAGATGCAACGTGATTTACTGATCTTGGCATAATTTTTTTTCTTTAAAAGTTCGACTAAAAAGTTAATAATTAACGAAGGCAGAGCAAGTCGCGAACCTGCTTCAAGTTTGAACGGTCTACGAGAGTCTCGCCGAGGAGATTTCTCTTCTGCTTCTTTGTCTTCTTAGTCAAGATGTGACTGTGAAAAGCGTGATGACGCTTAATCTTACCTGTACCGGTGAAACGGAATCTCTTCTTTGCGCCGGAATTAGTCTTTACTTTTGGCATTTTTACTTTTAATTTTAAATTGTTATTTATTATAGCGATGGCAACGCATATACCAGGGCGTTACGCATCTTTTTTTCTAATTACTCAGCCTCTTCTGCGAGCTTCTTCAAGGCATCGCCGCCTTTGGCATTGGCGAGCAAGCCATTCTTCTCGGCATTGGCAGCGCGCTCTGCATCAGCAGCAGCCTTAGCTTCAGCCTCTCGCTTCTCACGGTCCATCTTCTGCTGGCTCTTCTTAGCTGTACCAGCCTTCTTAGGACTCATGTAGAGGAACATCTTCTTTCCCTCGAGCTTTGGCATCTGCTCTACCTTACCGCATTCCTCCAAATCATTGGCGAAACGGAGAAGGAGAACCTCACCCTGCTCCTTGAAGAGAATAGAACGACCACGGAAGAACACGTATGCACGCACCTTGTTACCCTCATTGAGGAACTCTTTAGCGTGCTTGAGCTTGAACTGATAGTCGTGCTCATCGGTCTGAGGTCCGAAACGGATCTCCTTGGTCTCCACCTTCACCTGCTTCTGCTTCATTTCCTTAGCATGTTTCTTCTGCTGGTAAAGGAACTTAGAATAGTCAACAATACGGCAAACTGGTGGTTGGGCATTAGGAGATATCTCGACCAAGTCAAGCTCTTGCTGACGTGCCAAGTCCAACGCTTTACGTGTAGGCATCACTTCAGCTCCGCCTTCACTTACTACTCTCACTTCACGTACGCGTATCTGTTCGTTTACGCGGTACTGATTTTTCATTTTGTCATTTTTCATTAACTATTCGATATATTCAACGTTTTTTGATTAAACGGCTGCAAAGTTACGCATTTTCCGTGAAACCACCAAATTTTCAGCGGGTTATTTTCATTTTTAGGCTTATTTTTATTTATTTATGGTTTTATTCATGATGTTATTCATCGGAATACGCGGAGTTATCGGAATTTTCATGCTCAACGGATTACGCACGGAATTTAAACGGACTTCGACCTACGGTCGATGGAGGCTAACGCCATAAAGGAGGACAACATTACTAATAGCGCACTAAACGCCTGAAATGAAATGATGGATTGCCGAAATTCATCAGGAAACCAACTTTATAGCCTGTTATTTTTAAATAGTTGATGACTTGAGATTCACAACTGGTATCCAAATCTGTCACTGCTTTCAACTCCAATATCACCTTATTATCTATCACGAAGTCTGCCACATATTTACAGGCCAACGTTTTCCCATGATACACGATATCCAATGGTTTCTCTCGTTCAAAAGGTATCCCCATTTCAGATAGAACCACAGCCAGAGCCTCCTGGTAAACCTTTTCAAGAAAGCCACACCCCAATTCCCGATGCACCTGATAAGCTGCAGCCAGAATCTTATCCGTCAATTCCTTATATAACAATTCCATACCTATAATATTTAAATTCATATAACACAAATAGCAAACCTCATCCTCGCACCCTTCCTCACCCCCATTATCACCAGAATGCCATCGACCGAAGGTCGAAATCCGTTTTAATTCCGTGCGTAATCCGTTGAGCAAGAATATTCCGATAACTCCGCGTAATCCGATGAAGAAATCCGATGAAAAATAAAATCTCCCACAGAAAAAATGAATTCTGCGGGAGATTCAAATAAAAAATATCCTATGAAAGAAGGATTACTCTTCAGCAGCCTTCAGCTGCTCTGCAACCTCGGCGTTGATGCGCTGAGCAAACTCTTCCATGCTCATGGTAGCCTGCTCGCCACCACCCTGCTTACGCATGGAAACGAGGCCCTCAGCACTCTCCTTCTCACCTACGATGACCATGTAAGGCACACGCTTCAACTCGTTGTCGCGAATCTTGCGGCCAATCTTCTCGTTACGGTCATCAACCAAGGCACGAACACCCTGCTTGTCGAAGTACTGACGTACCTTCTGAGCATAGTCGTTGAACTTCTCTGAGATAGGAAGAATAGCAACCTGGTCTGGAGTCAACCACAATGGGAAGTGACCGGCGGTATGCTCGATGAGAACGGCTGTGAAACGCTCCAATGAACCGAATGGTGCACGGTGAATCATCACAGGAGTCTTCTTTGAGTTATCCTCGGCTGTATATTCCAGCTTGAAGCGCTCAGGCAAGTTGTAATCCACCTGGATAGTACCCAACTGCCAACGACGGCCGATGGCATCCTTCACCATGAAGTCGAGCTTAGGACCATAGAAGGCAGCCTCGCCAATCTCCTCACGAGTCTCAAGACCCTTCTCCTTGCAAGCCTCGCGGATAGCGTTCTCGCTCTCTTCCCAAATCTCATCAGAACCGATATACTTCTCTGTATCTTTAGGGTCGCGGAGAGAGATCTGTGCCTCGTAGTTCTCGAAACCGAAGATCTTGAATACCTTCAGGATTACGTCGATTACGTTCTCGAACTCAGACTTTACCTGATCTGAACGAACGAAGATGTGAGCATCATCCTGAGTAAATGTACGAACACGAGTCAAACCGTGGAGCTCACCGCTCTTCTCATAACGGAACACGGTACCGAACTCGGCGATACGCAAAGGAAGATCCTTGTAAGAACGAGGCTTACGAGCGTAGACCTCGCAGTGGTGAGGACAGTTCATTGGCTTGAGCATATACTCCTCATCCTCCTCTGGAGTCTGGATAGGCTGGAATGCATCCTTGCCATAGTGAGCATAGTGACCAGATGTTACATAGAGACTCTTGCCGCCGATGCCCGGACAGATAACCTCCTGATAGTTATAAGGCTTCAGGAGCGAACGGAGCAACTCCTGCAAGCGGAGGCGGAGCTGTGTACCCTTTGGCAACCAGATAGGAAGACCCTTACCTACACGCTCAGAGAACATGAAGAGTTCCATCTCCTTACCGATCTTACGGTGGTCGCGCTTCTTAGCCTCCTCGAGAACAACCAGGTACTCATCGAGCATCTTCTTCTTAGGGAAGCTGATACCGTAGATACGGGTCATCTGCTCGCGCTTGGCATCACCGCGCCAGAAAGCACCAGCCACACTTGTAATCTTCACAGCCTTGATAAGGCCCGTGTTCAGCAAGTGAGGACCACGGCAAAGGTCGGTGAAATTGCCCTGGGTATATGTGGTGATGGTACCATCCTCCAAGTCCTGCTCAATGTGCTCGCACTTGTAGGTCTGACCGTCGGCCTTGAACTCAGCGAGCGCATCAGCCTTAGCAATCTCCTTGCGAACCACAGGTTCGTTCTTCTTGGCAAGCTCCATCATCTTAGCCTCGATCTTAGCGAAATCATTCTCTGAGATCACCTGACCCTCAGCAGGCATCACGTCGTAGAAGAAACCGCTCTCTACAGCTGGACCGAAACCAAACTGGATGCCTGGATAAAGCTCCTGAAGAGCCTCTGCGAGCAAGTGGGCTGAAGTATGCCAGAAGGTATGCTTGCCCTGCTCATCCTCAAACTTGTAAAGTTCTACACTTGCGTCCTCATTGATAGGACGATCCAACTCTACTGTCTCACCATTGACACCGCAAGATACAACGTTGCGAGCGAGAGCCGGTGAGATGCTCTCGGCGATTTGTAAGCCAGTAACGCCCTGCTCGTACTCACGAACAGATCCGTCTGGGAATGTGATTTTTACCATAACAACTTAGTATTTTTATTAAATCGTGTGCAAAAGTACTATTTCTTTTTGTAACAAGCGAATAAAAATGCATTTATTTTGCTAAACTTTGCTAATACCTATTTATATAAGGGGATTTTCGGGGTGAAAACGGTGACATATTGAAGTCTTCATCGGCTTTCTGAGCGATAATCCATAACACTTTGCAAAAAGAAAGTGCTTTTTTAGCCGATAAGTTTTGGAAAAACAAATATTTTCCGTATCTTTGCAGCCGATAAAGTGACAAAATGTAAAGAAACAAAGAAAATGGCAACACCAAAGATTCTCATCATTTACACGGGAGGTACCATCGGCATGGGAAAAGACCCGGTGACAGGCGTGCTGGAACCGCTCGACTTCAACCATCTCGTCTCATCCATGCCCGAGTTCAAACTCATCCAGGCAGAAATCGACGTGCGAAAATTCGACCCACCTATCGACTCCAGCGACATGGACCCGATGAGATGGGCAGAAATCGTGAGCATGATAGCCAACAACTATAATGACTACGACGGATTCGTGATCCTGCACGGCACGGATACGATGGCATACACCTCATCGGCCCTGAGCTTCATGCTTGAGAACCTGACCAAGCCGGTGATCCTGACCGGTAGCCAGCTGCCTATCGGCGAACTGCGTACCGACGGCAAGGAGAATCTGATGACTGCCATCGAGATAGCATCGGCAAAGGACGAGAACGGCAGACCGATGGTGCCGGAGGTATGCATCTTCTTCAACGGCAAGCTGATCAGAGGCAACCGCGCCATCAAGATCAATGCCGAGGGATTCCACGCCTTCGAATCGTTCAACCATCCGCACCTCTGCGACGTGGGCATCAATTTCCAATATCACAGGCATCACATCCTCACTCCGGATTACGACAAGCCGATGATACCCCATCTGAGACTCGACCCGAACGTGATCGTGTTCAGTCTCTTTCCGGGCATCCAGGACAACATCGTGCGCCACGTGCTGGAATCGCCGGATCTGCGAGGCATCGTGATGCGTACCTTCGGTTCGGGAAACGCCCCTCATACTCCATGGATCATGCGACTGCTGGACGAAGCTGCCCACCGAGGCGTGAACATCGTGAACATCAGCCAGTGCCTGACAGGTAGCGTGGAGATGGAGAGATACGGCGCCGGATTCCAGTTGAAGACTGCTCACGTAATCAGCGGCCACGACTCTACGGTAGAGGCGATGGTAACGAAGATGATGTATCTGCAAGGCAGATTTGATGACAACCGCAAGGTAAGGGAGATGTTGAAGCAATCGCTTGCAGGCGAGTTTACGGTATAAGATGTGTAAAATTTAATTCTTTTACTCAGGAGCACTTACCTCTACGGAAGGTAGGTGCTCTTTTTCAATCAGTTACGAGAAAAACGCATATTTTTGCAGTAAATATTCGGTTTTAATTAAAAAAGTTTAATTTAGAGAAGTTTTTGGGGCAAAAAAAATCTGCGTACCGATATTTTTCTTATCTTTGTATCGTGAAAAGTAGCTATCGGGAGCAAGAAAGCAAAATTTGTTGCAATCGATTGCACATTCCCAGCCGTAAGAAACAGAAATAAAATACGACTATAAAAGATAAAGATAAGGAAAGATGAAATGACTATGAATGGGCAGCAATGCCCACGATAATCTATCTCATTCGATCAATCAAATAATAAGTTTAATAAATCAACAAAAAACCTTTTAAATTATGCAGAGTAAAGCAAAAAAGTACGGTGAGTATGTAGAGATTACAGCTCCTGTAGAAAGAACAACATCAGAAGAGTATCCAACTTTATTGGGCGGAGAAATCTGGTACAACTAGAATTCAAGTAAAAGAGTATTATCGGAAAGCTAAACTCCAGGAAATCTCCCGGAAAAGCTAGAATCCAATAATAGAAAAGAAACTAGAATTTTGGTTCAATCAATCATCTGGTACAGCTATTTTGGCAAGCATGTACATCAAGAATCCGTTAAGAGTGAAATCAAGGAAGCGCCAAGATCTAATCCTTGCAGTTTTGTTATCTCGCAGCTAGATAAGTTTCTACGATTTCTAAACCTCAACTCTTAACAAAACAATATAGGCTCAATCCTCGACTGAAGAATCGGAGATTGAGCCTTTATCGTATCTATATCCGTGGGATTAGTGCTTGCCGCAGCAGCCACCCTCTCCGTGATGATGCTCGTGCTTGATGCCGCCCTCTACAGCCTGATGCTGGTCGCGGAGCAGATCGTTCACGGTCTTCACTGGGTTGAAGGTGCCGAGAGGAACCTCTACGAATACGGTGTTCCAGTCGCTCATTGCACCATTCCAGAGACCTGGCAACTCCAAGGCCTTGAGATCCTTACCGTTCTTACTCTTGCTAGAGATGAAACCGGTAGATGGATCTACGAACTTAGGAAGATCGAAGGCATTGCCCTGGTAATCCTTGGTAGCGCAGACGAGATCTACTGGGTTGAAGTGAGTACCCTCGGTAAACATCTTCATGTACTCCTCGTTGTTCTTGTCAATCTGTGAGCTCTCCAGAATCTGAAGACTTACGGTGCCATCCTGGTTATAGGTAAGGAATGGACCACCACCAGGCTCGCCTACATTCTTAACGACACCGCAGACACGCATAGGACGGTTCAACTTCTTGCGCAGATAGATAACCAGTTCGGCATCCTCCAGCTCCTTGATATCAGCCTTGCGGCAGCAGAGATCACGCTGAACGAAGCGGATAATCTCCTCCAGCTTCTCGTGGTTGTACTGTCCGGAATCCAATACCTTCAGATAATTGAATGCCTGCTTCTGCAAAGTAACCAATACACCTGCAATCACCTGCTTCCAGGTAACAGTCTCAGCCTTCAGACGATCAGGAACCACATTGTCGATGTTCTTGATGAATACTACATCTGCATCAATCTCGTTGAGATTTTCGATAAGAGCGCCATGACCGCCTGGACGGAACAGCAATGAGCCATCCTCGTTGCGGAATGGAGTATTATCCGGATTGGCAGCGATGGTATCAGTGCTAGGCTTCTGCTCTGAGAAAGAGATGTTATACTTGATGCCGTAGCGCTGTGCATACTTGTCGGCCTTCTCAGCTACCATCTGCTTGAAGAGTTCCAGGTGGTCGTGAGAAACGGTGAAGTGAACGTTTGCCTCGCCGTTGCAGCTTGCATAGAGCGCAGCCTCTACCAGGTGCTCCTCCATCGGAGTGCGAACCTCATCCTCATACTCGTGGAACTGGAGCAATCCCTTAGGCAACTGACCATAGTTCAATCCCTCAGGCTTGAGGAGATTAGCCACGACAGCCTTGTAATCGCCCTTCTTGATGAGGCACATGATGCCTTTCTCGTTGTTTACATGGCACTTATCGCAGAGTGCCTTGCGGAAAGCAAACTTCTTGATATTCTCGAAGAATTGTTTTTCAAAGTCAGTAGTAGGAACATCGTATGCAGCATCCAGGAACGCAAACATATTCTTGAACATACGGCTAGCCGCGCCTGAAGCAGGTACGAACTTCACAATCTTGTGACCCTCAGCCTTGTAGTCGTTCCACGCCTTCTCGTAGTCCTCTACTTCCTGAGCTGTAGGAGCCATGATACCCTTACCGATGGCAGCCGCACCCTCGAGCTTGAGGAATGGGAAGCCATTCTTGATTTGTTCCAACTGGTGTTCAATCTGCTGCTCGGAAATGCCGCGAGCAGCGATTTGGTTTAGATCTTGCTGATTCATAATACCATATTTATGTTAAATTTACACTATATGTGCTACAAAGATAATAGTTTTTTCTGATAATCAGAAATATTTCCGCTTTTTTTTGTACCTTTGCATTGAAAATTTAACGAAGTATGCGTTTTTTAACGCTGAAACGCCATTGTTTGACAAATTTAAAATGGAATATTGCGACATGGTTAGTAAATTATCAAAGGAGCACGACCGAAGAACGTTGCTATCAACGTATCTGTACGGAGTATCAAACCTATTCATTAGTGGAACCGGAATTGGAGGTTTTTCCCCCTTGGTTACCGGCGAAACTATTGGTATTTACAATATCCTCTTCTTAGTACTGGGCATTGCCTCAGCACTCTTCCTTGCCTATAGTGCTAACAGAGTGATGAAGTATAACGATAAAAAATAATAATTATGGAGTTAATAACAATATTTATGGGGCTGAGTGCCGTAATTAGTGCCAGCTTCGCCATTTGGCTCAACACAAAGTCTGGCCAGAAATGGATAGACAGTTTATAATATATAATATAAGTATCATGGAAGGATTTGCTTTAGTAATGTGTATAGGAGCTGTTATTGGTACAAGCTTAGCCATTTGGAGCTACACCAAATCTGGCAGAAAGTGGATAGATAATTTATAAAATAAGTTATTATGGAAGTATTTACTCTATTCATGTTTATCATGATGGTAATAGGAACCAGCTTCGCCATCTGGCTCAACACAAAGTCAGGCCAGAAATGGATAGACGAGTTATAACAACTCAATAAAATATAATCAACGGGAGGGAACGACAATGAACGAAACACCTTTTAAATTCACAACCGAAGAAAGAGAGCAGACACTCCAGATACTGGAGCGCCTGAGAACCGCCGTGGGCGACACATTCAAGCCGGGCGATGAGCAGCATCTGCGTGAAGACATACAGCATGCCTTCATCAACCACCAGATCAAGCGCAACGTCTTCGGCATGAACCCTATACTCGCAGCCCTGCAGACAGCAGAAATCGCTGTGAACGAAATCGGTCTGAAAAGAGACGGCATCATCGCCATCCTGATGCAGACCAGCGTCATCGACGGCTATCAGACCATCGAAGACATCCAGCAGAAATACGGCGACAGCGTGGCACACATCATCAGCGGACTTCTCCGCATTCACGATCTCTACAAGCGCAACCCGATCATCGAGAGCGAGAACTTCCGCAACCTGCTCATCTCCTTCTCAGAAGACATGCGCGTAATCCTCATCATGATAGCCGACCGAGTGAACGTGATGCGACAGATACGTGATACCGAACAGAAGGAGGCGAAGCACGAGGTGAGCGAGGAAGCCAGCTACCTCTATGCCCCACTCGCCCACAAGCTGGGTCTCTACAAACTGAAGAGCGAGCTGGAAGACCTGAGCCTGAAGTATCTGGAGCACGATGCCTACTATATGATCAAGGAGAAGCTGAACGCCACCAAAGCATCACGCGATGCCTATATCGCCCGATTCATCCAGCCTATCAAGGAGAAACTCGATGCTGCCGGACTGAAATATCACATGAAGGGAAGAACCAAGAGCATCCACTCCATCTGGCAGAAGATGAAGAAGCAGAAGTGCGCCTTCGAGGGTGTATATGACCTCTTTGCCATCCGTATCATCATCGACGCACCAAGAGAGAAGGAATACATGCTGTGCTGGCAGACCTTCGCCCTGATTACAGATATGTATCAGCCGAACCCAAAGCGTATGCGCGACTGGCTCAGCGTGCCTAAGAGCAACGGATACGAGAGTCTGCACACCACCGTACTGGGACCGGAGAAGAAATGGGTAGAAGTCCAGATCAGAACCGAAAGAATGGACGATATCGCCGAACACGGACTGGCTGCACACTGGCGCTACAAGGGCATCAAGCAGGGAGAAGGAGGCATTGACGAATGGCTTGCCAACATCCGTGCCGCCCTGGAAAACAACGACGACCTGCAGCTGATGGACCAGTTTACCACCGACCTGAAGGAAGACGAGGTTTATGTGTTCACCCCTAAGGGCGACCTGCTGAACTTCCCGAAAGGTGCCACGGTGCTCGACTTCGCCTACTACATCCACTCTCGCATCGGAAACACCTGCGTGGGCGGAAAAATCAACGGCAAGGCGGTAACCTTCCGACAGGAACTGCACTCGGGCGACCAGGTGGAAATCCTCACCCAGAGCAACCAGAAGCCTAGAAGAGAATGGCTCAACATCGTGCAGACATCCAAGGCAAAGGCAAAGATCCGACTCGCCCTGAAGGAAACGCAGAAGAAGGACGGACTCTATGCCAAGGAACTGCTGGAGCGCCGATTCAAGAACCGCAAGATTGAGATTGATGAGAGCACTATGGCGCGCATCATCAAGAAGATGGGATACAAGGAGAACTCTGATTTCTACAAGGATGTAGCGGAAGAGAAACTCGACGTAAACACCGTGGTAGAGAAATACATCGAAGAGCGCGACCACGACCTCAACCTCAGCAACACCAACAAGCCTGCCGAGAGTGCCGAGAACTTCGAGTTCGAGAACCCTACCGAGGAACTGCTGAAGCAGAGCGACGACGTGCTGGTAATAGATGAGCACCTGAAGGGCATCGACTTCGAGCTCTCCCACTGCTGCCACCCTATCTACGGCGACCCTATCTTCGGATTCGTAACCATCAGCAAGGGCATCAAGATTCACCGCATCGACTGTCCAAACGCCAAGGAGCTGCGCCGCCGCTTCGGTTATCGCATCGTGAAGGCGAAATGGAGCGGAAAGGGTACATCGAAGTATGCCATCACCCTGAGAATCATCGGAAACGACGATATCGGCATCGTGAGCAACATTACCAACATCATCTCGAAAGAGGATAAGCTCGTGATGAGAGGCATCAACATCTCATCCAAGGACGGTCTGTTCTCGGGCAATGTAACCGTGATGATCGATGATGCCGGCAAGACGGATGCACTCATCAAGAAACTGAGCGCCGTAAAGGGCGTAAAGCAGGTTACGAGAATATAAATTGGCTTAAAGAAAATATAAAACCAACCGTATTGGAAAGCATAAAAATCAATGTTACAAAAAAATCCCGCAGAGCAAAATTCTGCGGGATTTTTTTATTATTATTTCATCTTGTTCAAGCACTTATTTCGTCTTATTCAATCGCTTGATTACCGAGTAGGCATCATACAAGCCCAGCTCTCCAGCCTTAGAAAGATCCTGGATACCAGCCTGCTTGTTGCCACTCTTGGCACGTGCGATACCTCTATTATAATACGCCTCAGCCAGACGGTTGTCTATCTTCAGTGCAATGGTATAATCATCTATCGCCTTGGAAAGCTCGTTTCTTCCGGCATGCAGATTACCTCTGTTATAATAGATATAGGCATTGCTGCTGTTCATGCGGATGGCATCGCTGAAATCAGCCTCGGCAGAATGGATATTCACCACTCCCTTGCCCTGAGCCTTGTTGAACTCATCCATCTCAGCCTGACAGACGGCACGCTGCCAGTAAGCCAGTGCATTCTTATCATCCAGCGAGAGATAATAGGTGAAATCGCTGATGGCTGCCTCGAAATCACGCAATACGCTATGAGCGATGGCACGACGCATCAATATCGCCTTCTTCTGCTCAATATCCTTCGCCACACTCAGTTCTGCCGAAAGCTTATCGATGAGAGAGAAGATCTTCATAGAACTGTTCTCATCCAACTGCTCCTTGGAACATACGATATAAACCTTGTCCTTCATCTTCTGGTTCAGCGCCTCCACATCCTTATCAAAAGCCTGTACCCCACTCACATTCTGAGTGTTAGGGAAGTAAGAGAGCTGGAACATCGGCAGATAGGCAGTCTCTATCTGGCGGTTCTGGATTCTTCCACGATACTCGCTCTTGTAGTTATGCTCATACTTCGGCTCATCATCCACCACAATGGAAGCGAACTTGTTTGGGTCTATCTCCGAACGCTTGCGCATCTCCTTCTTGGTCTTCGCACTCCAGCGAGGCTGGATACCGAGATGCTTGTTCATCTGCGCCTTGAAGATACGGAACTCATCCAGCTCAGCCTTCGCCGTCATACCCAGTCGGCGATAGCAATGAGCACGGGCGGAAAGACCCGTCCAGAAATTAGGAAACTGATTGATTACCGTAGTATAATCGCGGATAGCCGCCTTCAGGTTTCCCGTCTTGTCATGCAAAAGCGCACGGTTGAATATCGCCATGAAGTTCTTCGGCTCCATCTTGATGACGAAGTCGAAATCGGTGATGGCACGGTTGTCATCACCCAACTGCACACGCATCAATCCACGGTTGTAGTGAGCGAGGAAGTTGTGCGGATCCAGGTCGATAGCGGCATCATAGTCGCTCATCGCACCTCGTAAATTATTGATGTTGATACGAGCCAATGCCCGGTTGATGTAACTGTTTACATTGTTCGGCTTGAAGTGAAGCGACTTGGTGAGCGCCTCATCAGCCACCTTCCATTCCTTCCGGGCAAGCGCCATATAGGCACGTGTAATCCAGGCATCACCATCGTATGGATTCAGCTTCAGGCTCTGGTCGAGCCACTTCTCAGCCTGCACCGTATCCTTCTGATGCAGATACACCTCAGCCTTCAGGGAGTAGGCATTCGAATAATCCTTCCACTTGGTGATGACCGTATCAAGTTCCAGCTGCGCCTTGTCGTAGTTCTTCGCCTCCATCTGGCAGAGCGCACGGTTGAACCAGTAGTTGCGGTTGCGAGGCTCCAGTCGGATGGCAGAATTATAGTCGGCAATGGCATCATCATAACGCTGCTGACGGATGCGGCAGATGGCACGCAAGTCGTAGATATCGTTGATATACGGATTGAGGTTGATAGCCTCGGAGGCATCACTCTCGGCACCCATATAGTCATCGAGATTAAACTTGGCCACACTGCGGTAATACCAAGGCTCATAGAGATAAGGCTTGGCACCGATGGCTAGATTAAAATACTTGATAGAAAGAACGAAGTCCTCGTAGAAGAGAGCACTTCTGCCCGCCGTAACGAGGCGGTCAACTCTATATTGCGCCGATGCTGACAAAGCCGCCAGCACCAGCACAAAAGTGAAAATAAACTTTTTCATCGACGAATCTTGGTACGATAGCTGCAGCGGAACTTACCCTTGATAATGTTCTTGAGCTTGCCAGCTATCATGTTCTTACGGAGAGGAGACACGCGGTCAACGAACATCGTGCCCTCCAGGTGATCGAACTCATGCTGCATCACGCGAGCCAAGTAGCCGCTCACCCACTCATCATGCTCCTGGAACTGCTCATCCATATACTTCACATGGATGCGGGTAGGACGAACCACCTTCTCATTGATGCCAGGAATAGAGAGACATCCCTCATCAGAAGAATCCTTCTCAGCCTCCTCATCATACTCCAGGATATGAGGATTGATGAAGGCATGACGGAATCCCTTATACTCAGGGAGATCATCGCTGAGCACATCGAGATCGATGACAACCAGGCGGATAGCCAAGCCAATCTGAGGCGCAGCCAGACCGATGCCATTGCTCGAATCGAGAGTCTCGTACATATTATTGATTAATTCCTTCAACTCAGGATAATCGGGGGTGATATCTTCAGCCACTTTTCTCAATACAGGCTGACCATAAATATAAATTGGTAAAATCATCTTCTTGATTGCATAAAGTCTTGTAATATGATGGTAGCGCTTATCTCATCTACCAATCCCTTGTTTTCTCTTCTCGTCTTCTTCTTCACGCCGCCGTCTATCATGGCACGATGTGCCAAAACCGACGTAAAGCGCTCATCGTAGTACTCGATAGGCACCTCGGGATGAGCCTTGCGCCAGCGGTTGAAGAAATTCTCCACACGCGCCAGGTTCTCGCTAGGCTGCCCATTGGGCTGGGTAGGCTTACCGATGACGATGCGCTCCACCTGCTCCTTCTGGATATAGGCTTCGCAGAATTCGAAAAGTTCGGGCGTAGCAACAGTTGCCAACCCATTAGCAATGATCTGCAATGGGTCGGTAACTGCCAGTCCGGTACGTTTCTTACCGTAGTCTATAGATAAAATTCGCATTCAGTTACGAAATTTCTAATCTTCTATGTGAAACGTGAGAATTACTTCTTCAAAAGCAACCAAGCATCTGGATACTTGCCAGCGCGGAGCTCGTTGCGGCTCTTCACTGCACCAGCCTTATCTACGAATGTAGAAGCAATGACACGATACATGTTACGTGCACTGTTGTAAACGATCTGAGAATCATAACCAGCGCTCTTCAGAGTGCTAGCCAATCCCTCAGCATTAGCCTTCAGAGAGAAAGAACCTACTACTACGCTGAAGTTCTGCAGACCAGAACCTGAGATGAGATCTACATTCTCCTGGCGAACAGTAGCATTATCAACTTCTGTAGTTGTGCTCTCTGTAGGAGTTGTTGTTTCCAATGGAGTAACTACTGGTTCCTGAACAGCTGGTTCCTGCTGAGCCTCCTGCTGCTGTGCCTTCTCGTATGCCTTCTTGTAGGCACTTTCCTTAGATGTACCACAACTTGCGAGTGCCAGAACAGCACACAATCCTAAGCTCAAAACTGATAATTTCTTCATAATCTTTTCTAAAATTGTATTTGTGTTTACTTAAATATTTTATATTGCTTCACCTTATTATATATAGGTGCCGTCCCAACTTGAGTTCAGCCTACACCTTATTATATATAGGGGCAATACATAGCCTTACGCTTTTATTCTGCGAAAATACAAAATATATCCCAAAGAAAGAAACGTTTTCAGCATAAAGATTGTTAAACACAAGGTAATACAACACTTTTAACGAAAAATTAAGACTTAAAAGCTTGTTTTTTGAAGAATAATTCGTATATTTGCAATTGATAAGCGAAATAAGTGCATCTGGACGCAAAAACTCCAAAATGCCATCGCCATCACACAATTAACATCAATATATTGTATAACATTTAAAACTTTTAGATTATGAAGGCATTAGGTTACATTGGCGCATTCCTCGGTGGCGCTATCGCTGGTACAGCACTCGGTATGATTTTTGCTCCTGAGAAGGGTGAGGATACTCGCAGCAAGATTGCTGGAGCTGTAGAAGATTTCTGCAAGAAGCACGACATCAAGTTGACACGCAAGGACGTTGACGACTTGGTTGACGATATCAAGGATGTTGCTCCTGAGGTTTAAGCCCCACCCAACTACCCTGAGATTTCGACAAGTACAACATATTATTACTTGAATAAGCGATAAGAATGTTTTCGAGCGATAAGAATGTAGAAACCATCGGGCAACTCGTAGAGGTGCTCAAGCATTACATCGGGCTCAGATCTGAGTATATGAAACTCGATGCAGCTGACAAGGTGGTAAGACTGCTCACGGCACTGATCATCGGATCGCTGCTGCTGGCACTCCTCGCCTTGGCTCTGATATATCTTTCGTTTGCTGCCGCATTCGCCATGGCTGATTACGTAGGCTTGGCACCTGCATTCTGCATCGTGGCGGGAGCATACTTATTGATACTGGTTCTCTTCATCCTTTTCCGACATCAATGGATTGAAAAACCACTCGTGAAATTCTTAGCCAGCCTGCTTATGCAAAAATAAAAAAAGAGCATGATGATGACAAATGAGCCAGACAATGACAACAGGTACCTGGACGACGACAACAGTTGCCCACAGTATAACAGCCTCAACGACATCAGACTGCGCAAGGAAGCACTTCGCAAAAGCATAGAGGCAGACGACAAGAAGATCAAGACCCTGTGGAACTCTCTCTTCACCAAGCCTGACGCCTTCAAGAAAGACGCAAGCAGAGGCAAGAGACTGCAAAGTATGATGTCTATTGGTATGGGAGCTTTCGATGGAGCTCTGCTGGCGTGGAAGCTCTACCGGAAATTCAAGAAAAAGAAATAAGAGAATTCTTCTATCTCAAGAGAAAGATAAGAATGAAACTATCATAAGAAATGCGGCCTTGCAAAAGACCGCATTTTTTGTGTCTTTACTAGGCTCTTTACTAGGGTATAAAAACAAAAAAGGGTCACCGCCGTGACCCAATACCTTGTTAACCTTAAATCTAATACTATGAAAAACACACATACAAATGTAGAAAGAATCTGCGAATCCCACAAGCTTTTTCTAAAAAAAATGCTTTTTCTTAAGATTCTTTAATCTTATATGTTGTGCTTTTTTATTTCTTTCAGTTTCATTAAGACTTATTCTTCGTCAATTTCCAACTCCAAACCATCGTAGGCAAAGCAAAAACCAGCAGGAAGCTGGGCATTGGCGGCATCATGCAATCCTATCTGATGAGTAACGTGAGTAAGGTAGGTCTGCTTAGCTCCTATCCTGCGCGACACACGGATGGCATCAGCCACCAATTGATGACTATGATGAGGTTTATCGAAGCGCAGCGCATTGATCACCAAGGTCTCTACGCCATCCAGGTAAGCATACTCTTCATCACCCATCGACTTCATATCCGTGATGTAGGCAAACTTTCCGAAACGGTATCCCAAAATAGGCAGTTGATCGTGCATCACCCGGATAGGCATAAACCCGACATCTCCAATCTGATAGGAATGATGGGGTACGATGGTATGCAGCTTCAACTTGGGAGCACCAGGATAGAGCTTCTCTGCGTCCTTAGGGAAGCAGTAAGGCATCGTATGCGGCAATGTCTCCGTGGTGATTTCATCGCCATAGATATTGATATCACCATAAACACAGAAACCACGCAGATCGTCGATACCTCCCACATGGTCGTAATGGATATGCGTAATCAGCACACCATCCAGCTTGCGGAAAGGAACCCGCAGGAGCTGCTGACGGATATCCGGTCCTGCATCTATCAGAATACGGGTACGCTCAGTCTCAATCATCGCCGCACAGCGCAAACGGTTATCCCGTGGATCCTTGCTGCGGCACACCTCACAATCACAACCTAAAACAGGAACACCGCTAGATGTTCCTGTTCCCAATAATGTTATCTTCAACATTGAATCTTGATTTACCTTAAATGTTACTTTACATTCACTTCCGGATGGATATCAATGCCAAACTTCTGCTTCACATCTTTCCTGATGGTCTCACAGAGATTGACGATCTCCTCACCCGTAGCACCGCCACGATTCACAAGCACCAATGCCTGCTTGTCATGCACACCGGCACGGCCCAGGCTCTTGCCCTTCCATCCGCACTGATCGATCATCCATCCTGCAGGAATCTTCTCATGCTCCCCGTCGATGGTATAATGAGGCATACCCGGATATTGGGCTGCCAAAGCATCATACTTCACCTTCTCTACGATAGGATTCATGAAGAAGCTGCCCGCATTGCCCTGCACCTTAGGATCAGGCAACTTGGCATTGCGAATTTCGATGATGACATCACGAAGCTGCTGCGCTGTAGGATGCTCGATATTCTTAGCCGCCAGAGATGCACGGATGTTACCATAGTCCAGGTCTGGGGCATAAGTCTTCTTCAGGCGATAGATGACATGGGTAACGAGATACTGATCTCTCCACTCATGCTTGAACTTGCTCTGGCGATAGCTGTACTGGCAATCCTTGTTATCAAAAACTACCAACTTGCCGGTAGCAATCTCCACAGCCTCCACCTTATATATAATATCCTTTGCCTCTACTCCGTAGGCGCCGATATTCTGGATAGCACTTGCTCCTACTTCGCCCGGAATAATGCTCAGATTCTCAGCACCATAGAAGTCATGCTCAACCGCATAGGCAACCACATCATCAAAAACCTCGCCGCTACCACAGTTCAGGAACACCCAATCCGGATTCAGCAGGGCATCATCATGCTCAGCAGCAGCCAAGTTGCCATTCTCAAGCACCTCAATGCCCTTGATGGCAGAATGGAGCACCGTGCCCTGATAATCACCTGTAAGCAGGAGATTACTGCCTCCGCCCAGGATGAGCAGCGGCTGATCGGCAGCCGTAAGCCCAGCCACAATCTGCTGTGCCTCTTCTACCGATGAGTATTCCAGGAATCGCTTGCACTTGGCGTCAATTCCAAACGTATTGTGAGCCAACAGGCTATAGTCTCGGATATCCTTCATATCTGGTCAAATTATTAACAGTGAACTAAAAAAACTACATCTCCAGCTTCATCAGCTGCCACCTACCCCCGATTCTCTTGAAGGTAAGACGGGTTTCCATTCCATTGGCAATACCGCGAATCACAAAGATTTTCTGTCTGCTCTCCGTATATTTCTGTCCATAGATGATATTATATATCATGCCATGAGGCAACTGCGGAGCAAAAGCAGGCCAGGTCTCAGGCTCAATCTCGCCCGTCATCGTACTGAAATCATCATCAGGATCAGGACCGGTAAACTTCACCGGATTATGCAGATGGCGAGACTGGAAAGCCGTATCCGTGGCAAAGGATCCATAGAACTTCAGGAAGCTGGAATTCATATTCTGATACATCGGCTTGTAATTGATGCTGGTCATCATCCACTGACCGTTGATGCGGTTGAAGAGGAACTGCTGAACTACTTTTCTACTATAGAATACTTTCTCTATCACCACATGATCGATGGTGGTATCCTTCATCAGGTTCATCTGCTTATGGTTATCGAAAATAAGCGTGTAGTAATCCTGACGCATGAAGAAATGTTCCATCTTCCAATGTCGCTTCGCGATGTGCTTCTTTAATTTATCATTACGATATACTGCCAGAGGGAAATGGATGCGTTCCATCTGAAGTTTGCGACTGGCTGCGAAATTGAACAGGAAATCATCAAACAACTCATCAGCTGCCTTCGGCATCGGAGTCTCCTCTATCAATTTCTCAGTTGAGTCCATAGCTTGTGTGTCGGCTACGGCAGTATCAGCCGCAGTCGAATCAACGGCAGGTGCCGGCTTCTTGTCTGTGCATCCTACAGAGGTGAAGCAAACGATGGTAAGCACCGCCAACATAACTGTTATCAAAGAGAGTTTCTTCATAAACTTATAAAATTTCTCAAATTTTCTATGCAAAAGTACAACTTTCTTTTGAGATATTTCATATTTTAAGCAAAAAATGTTATCTTTGCACTCAAAATAGATGAAATAGTGACTTTTGCGAGCCATTTATGGCGGACAAATCGCTTAAACTTCAATTTTGTAAACAGACAAATAATAAGATATGTTATTAGAGAAAATCGAAGAACTCTTGAAAGAAGTCAACGCTCTCACTGCCCAGAACGCAGAGGAGGTAGAGCAGCTTCGCATCAAGTATCTCAGCAAGAAGGGTGAAATCAATGCCCTTATGGCCGACTTCCGCAATGTGCCAGGCGACCAGAAAAAAGAGGTTGGTATCAAGATCAACGAATTAAAGAACGCAGCCCTTGAGAAAATCAATGGTCTGAAAAAACAGATGGAGGAGGCAGAGTCTTCAAGCGATGACATCGACCTGACCCGTACAGCTTATCCTGTAGCGCTCGGAACCCGCCATCCATTGACCGTGGTGAAGAATCAGATCATCGACATCTTCGGCCGCATGGGATTCACTCTCTATCAGGGTCCAGAGGTAGATGACGACAAGCACGTATTCACCATGCTGAACTTCGCTGCCGATCATCCAGCCCGCGACATGCAGGATACATTCTTCATCGAGAAGACCGACTCCGACGATGTTACCAAGAATGTACTTCTCCGTAGCCATACCTCTAACGACGAGGCTCACTATATGGAGACCCACGAGCCACCTATCCGCGTATTGTGCCCAGGACGAGTATATCGCAACGAGGCTATCAGCGCACGTGCTCACTGCTTCTTCCACCAGGTAGAAGGTCTCTATGTAGATAAGAACGTAAGCTTCACCGACCTCAAGCAGGTGCTCCTCACCTTCGCTCGAGAGATGTTCGGTGCAGATACCAAGATCCGTCTGCGCCCTAGCTACTTCCCATTCACAGAACCTAGCGCAGAGATGGATATCTCCTGCAACATCTGCGGTGGCAAGGGATGTAACTTCTGCAAGCATACAGGATGGGTTGAAATCCTGGGTTGCGGTATGGTTGACCCTCACGACCTCGAGGCTTGTGGTATCGACAGCAACGTATATACCGGTTATGCATTCGGTATGGGCGTGGAACGTATCACCAACCTGAAGTATCGTGTGAGCGACCTTCGTCTCTTCTCAGAGAACGATACCCGCTTCCTGCGTGAATTCGAATCAGCAAAGTAATTCATTAATAAGAATCAACATGAAAAAAATTACAGTTAACACCATCATTGCGCTCGCATTGAGTTCAATGTGCTTAAGTTCTTGCATCGGCTCTTTCAGCTTGACTAACAATGTGCTCAACTGGAACAAGCGTGCAACTGACAACAAGTTCATCAACGAGTTGATTTTCATTGTCATCAGCCCTGCTTATGCAGTCTGCTCAGCAGCTGACTTGCTTGTACTCAACACTATCGAGTTCTGGACTGGCGACAAAGTGATTGCCAACGTTGGCAAGACTCAGAAAGTTACTGGCAAGGATGGCAGATTGTATGCCATCAAGACTCTGAAGAATGGCTACGAGATTACCGACCCTGCTGGCGAGAAGTCTTACTTCGTGTTCGACAAGAAGAACAAGAGCTGGTCTTACAGCAAGGATGGAGACATCCGTGAGCTCTTCAGTTTCAACGAGGATGGCAGCATCCAGGCTTGCCTGCCTAACGGACAGAAGATGAACGTAGAGCAGAACGAGATTGGTCTTTACCAGCTCCGTATGGCTGTTAACGACGGTTTGTATTTTGCTTGCAACAAGTAAGCTTGCAACAAGTAAAATACTACCCTACTCTATATGAAAAGGTGAGTCATTTTTTTGATGACTCACCTTTTTTATTTTCATCCATTCCATTATTCTACTTCATTATTATAATAAATAAGGTGTTTCTGCGTTAGATAATGTATGAAACAGAGATTATTCATACTCACGATATGCCTGATTGCCACCCTGAAGATGATGGCACAGGAATTTACACTGCACGGCAGGGTGACTGATGAAGACAGCCATCCTATAGAGCTTGCCACCGTATCCGTGGCAAGCCAGGGAAAGGTAGCCTTTACCTCACTGAAGGGAGAGTTCAGCATGCGCCTTCATTCTGCCGATAGCGTGATGGTCAAGTTCTCCATGATAGGATACAAGAGCAAGGTTAGAGTGCTGAGAAAACCTCGAGGCAAGCAAAACCTGCAAGTCGTCCTCCATACCGATGCTGCCATGCTGGGAGAAGTGAATGTAACGGGAGAAAAGATCCAGACCGACCAGACGCAGGAAATCAAGCTCAAGGATGCCAGACTGGCCCCTTCTGCCAACAGCAATGCCGTAGAAGGCATCATCCAGCAGCAAGCCGGCGTAAGCACCCACAACGAACTTTCATCGCAATACAATGTGCGTGGCGGTGCTTTCGACGAGAACTCCGTATATATAAATAATGTGGAGGTTTATCGTCCTTATCTCGTCCGGAGCGGTCAGCAGGAAGGTCTCTCCATCATCAATCCCTATATGGTAGATAAAATCGGATTCTCTACGGGTGGATATGCAGCCAAATACGGAGACAAGATGAGTTCTGCACTCGACATCACCTACAAGACCTTAAGGTCGAAAGGAAAGAGCCCGATTGTTGAAGGAAGCGTTGCTGCCAGCCTGCTCGGAGCAGATGCCTACATAGGATTGGGAACCCGGAAGCTGTCCTGGCTCAACAGTGTGAGATACAAGACTACAGCCTATCTGCTCGGTTCGATGGAAACCAAGGGAGAATACAAGCCGAACTATCTCGACTACCAAACCTATCTGAGCTATCAGCCCAACAAGCGTTGGAAGGTTGATTTTATCGGAAACATCTCCGACAACCATTACAATTTCGAACCATCCGACCGTGAAACCGCCTTCGGAACAATGGAAAACGTCAAGAACTTTAGAGTATATTTCGATGGTCAGGAGAAGGATCGCTTCCTCACCTATTTCGGAACACTGGGCATCACCCGCAACATCACCTCCAACACCAGCATCTCGCTCCTGGGCAGTGCCTTCTACACCAGGGAACAGGAAAAATACGATATCCAGGGACAGTATTGGCTCGACCAGACCGAGACCTCCGAAAACCTAGGTGTAGGAACTTACTTCGAACATGCCCGCAACTATCTCACGGCTCGTGTGATGAGTGCCAAGCTGATGCTGAAACATAAGGTAAAGAAGCATGATTTGGAGACTGCAGTCACGCTGAAACGGGAGCACATCAAAGAAAATTCCGTAGAATACGAGATGAGAGATTCTGCCGGATACAGCATTCCTCACACCGGAAAAGACCTCTATATGTACTATTCCATGAAGGCTAGAAACGAGTTGAATGCCAACCGTATAGAAGCCTATGTTCAAGACACTTACCGCTTCACTAGCGGAGGAGATTCTACCCAGTCTGGCGATATCAGGCAAACACTCTATACATTGAACTATGGTCTTCGTCTGAGCCATTGGAACTTCAACCGGGAAACCATCCTGAGCCCACGCGTCTCCCTCGCTATCATTCCGGCAAGCCATGAGAACACGACGCTCCGTTTCGCTGCAGGACTTTATTATCAGGCACCTTTCTTCAAGGAGCTGAGAGATACCTCTAGCATCAATGGAGTAACCATCGCAACGCTCAACCGGAAGATTAAGAGTCAGCGAAGCATCCACTTCATTGCCGGTTACGACTACCGGTTCAAGGTGAATGATCAGAGATACAAGTTCTCGGCAGAAGCCTACTATAAGGCATTGAGCAATCTGGTGCCCTACTCTGTCAGCAATGTAAAGGTAGTTTATTACGGACAGAACGAATGCAGCGGTCATGCAGCAGGTCTCGACTTCAAGCTCTATGGCGAGTTTGTGCCCGGCACGGATTCCTGGCTCAGCCTGTCTCTGATGGATACCAGGATGAAACTCAACGGCAAGAGCATCCCGCTTCCTACCGACCAGCGGTATGCAGTGAACCTCTTCTTCACCGATTACTTCCCAGGCAGCAGGAAGTGGCTCCTGTCTCTCAAGCTTGCCTTTGCCGATGGACTTCCATTCGCTGCACCTCATAGAGAATTGGAAACCAACAGTTTCCGTGCCACCGCCTATCGCCGAGCAGATATCGGAATGAGCTATCAGTTACTGGACAACCGCCATCATGAGCACAGAACATTCCTCAAGAATGTTACAGTGGGCATAGATTGCCTCAATCTCTTCGGCATTGACAATGTAAACAGCTACTATTGGGTAACGGATGTCACAAATCAGCAGTATGCCGTGCCTAATTATCTCACCGGCAGACAGCTCAATGCAAGAGTGTTGATGGAATTCTGATAAGTCAGAAGTTAAAAGCGGAGAGTAAGGAGTTAAAAGCGAGGAGTTTTAGCACTCAAAAATGGTGATTTTTCACATTATTCTAAATATTTAACCGTAGATAGTTCGCTATCTGCGGTTTTTTTCGTATCTTTGTGCCCGATTTATGCGATGAGGATTCATATCCATCATCTCAAATCACTATAAACGAAAAAAGAAATTATACATAATAATTAATTATGAGCAAACAAGTAGAAAAGATTAAGGAGCTGATCGCTAAGCGCGAACAGGCTCGTCTTGGCGGTGGTGAGAAGGCCATCGAGAAGCAGCATGCACGTGGCAAATATACAGCTCGTGAGCGTATCGAAATGTTGGTAGATGCTGGCAGTTTCGAGGAGTACGACATGTTTAAGCTGCACCGTTGCACCAACTTCGGTATGGAGAAGAAGCAGTACCTCGGTGATGGTGTGGTAGCGGGTAGTGCTACAATAGCCGGCCGCCTGGTTTACGTATATGCTCAGGACTTCACCGTAAATGGTGGTTCACTCTCTGAGACTATGGCACAGAAGATCTGCAAGGTAATGGATATGGCAATGACTATGGGTGCACCAGTTATCTGTATGAACGACTCTGGTGGTGCCCGTATCCAGGAAGGTATCTGCGCCCTCGCTGGCTATGGAGAAATCTTCGAGCGCAACATCCTCGCTTCTGGTGTCATCCCACAGATCTCTGCTATTATGGGCCCTTGCGCTGGTGGTGCCGTTTACTCTCCAGCCTTGACCGACTTCATCATCATGAAGGAGCAGACTTCTTATATGTTCCTGACAGGTCCTAAGGTTGTAAAGACCGTAACTGGTGAGGACATCGATGCTGAGCACCTCGGTGGTGCATCTGTCCACGCAACCAAGAGTGGTGTTACCCACTTCGCTGCCAAGACAGAGGAAGAGGCTATCGAGATGATCAAGAGCCTGCTCTCTTTCATCCCTAGCAACAATACAGAAGAAGCTCCACGCGTTGAGTGCACAGACCCAATCGACCGTATGGACGATACTCTGAACGAGATTATCCCTGAGGATCCTAACCAGGCATACGATATGTATAAGGTGATTGGCGCTGTAACTGATAACGGAGAGTTCTTCGAGGTTCAGCCTAAGTTCGCCAAGAACATCATCACAGGTTTCGCCCGCTTCAATGGTCAGAGCGTGGGTATCGTAGCCAACCAGCCTTCAGCTTACGCTGGTGTACTCGATGTTAACGCTAGCCGCAAGGCAGCCCGCTTCGTCCGTTTCTGCGATGCATTCAACATTCCTATCGTATCTCTCGTTGACGTACCAGGATTCTTGCCAGGTACAGGTCAGGAGTACAACGCTGTCATCCTCCACGGTGCACAGTTGCTCTACGCTTACGGCGAGGCTACCGTGCCAAAGATCACTATCACATTGCGTAAGAGCTATGGTGGTAGCCATATCGTGATGGGTTGCAAGCAGTTGCGTGCAGACTTGAACTTCGCTTGGCCATCTTCAGAGATTGCCGTAATGGGTGCCAGCGGTGCCGTTGCCGTTCTCTGCGGTAAGGAAGCTAAGGCTAAGAAGGAAGCTGGCGAGGATGTAAAGGCATTCCTGGCTGAGAAGGAGCAGGAATACACCGACAAGTTCGCTAATCCATATCAGGCTGCTCAGTATGGCTACATCGATGATGTCATCGAGCCACGCAATACCCGTTTCCGCATCTGCCGTGGTTTGGCTCAGCTCGCAACCAAGCGCCAGAGCTTGCCAGCTAAGAAGCATGGCTGTATGCCAATGTAAAGTTGAACTTTGAACTTTGAACTTTGAACTTTATGATAAGTTTTCTGGGATAAGTTCTTTAACTGAGAAAGAATAAATGGATAAGAATATTTATGCTGCGATTGCCATGGCACTCTATGAGTACCAGGGCAATAACGTACACGACAAGGAGCCTGGCATCATTACGATCAAGCCACGTCAGACGATGTGGAACGCCAAGTTCTTGAGTTTAACAGCCAAACCATAAAGATAAAGAAATGAAAGAGTTTAAATATACAATTGACGGAAAAGAATATAAGGTTCAGATTGACGCTGTTGAGGGTAACATCGCAAGCGTGAACGTAAATGGCGAAGCTTACAAGGTTGAGATGGAACAGGAAGCTGAACCAGAGAAGAAGAAGGTAGTGCTCGGTCAGCCTGCAGCATCTGATGATGCTGAGGCTACTCCAGCTGCCAACGTAAATACAGCCAACGCTGTAAAGGCTCCTCTCCCTGGTACTATCACCAGCATCGAGGTGGCTGTTGGTCAGGAAGTTAAGGCTGGCGATACTGTCGTCGTTCTCGAGGCTATGAAGATGCAGAACAACATCGAGGCTGAGAAGGATGGCAAGGTTACAGCTATCTGCGTAAAGCCTGGTCAGGCTGTACTCGAAGAGGATGCTCTCGTGGTTATCGAGTAATTTGAGAATTCGAGAATTATACTTCCTGATTCTGGAATTTATAATTCGGGAATTTATAAAGAATATCAAAGGTCGCAAGCTGTTAATTGTTTGCGACCTTTTTCTATACTGCTGTATGAGCATAAACTGCTATACAAAGTATTTTTTTACCAAAGAAAAAAGACATAAAGTACAATAAAATGATAGATTTAACAGAAGAACAGATAAAAAGATACAGCCGCCACATCCTCCTTCAGGATGTAGGCCTCGAGGGACAGGAAAAGCTCCTCAATGCCAAGGTGCTCATCATTGGTGCCGGAGGCTTGGGTTCTCCAGTTGCCCTCTACCTCGCTGCGGCTGGCGTGGGACATATCGGTATCGTGGATGCCGATGTGGTTGACCTCAGCAACCTGCAACGACAGGTCATCCACCAGACCAAGGACTTGAACACCCCTAAGGTGGAAAGCGCCAAGGAGAAGATGATTGCCATCAATCCTGATGTGGAGGTAAAAACCTACCATACCTTCCTCGCCTCAGACAATGCCGAGGAAATCATCAAGCCATGGGATTTCGTCATTGATTGCACCGACAACTTCCCGGCGAAGTTCCTCATCAATGATGCCTGTGTGCGACTGGGCAAGGCATTCTCGCATGGCGGCATCCTGAGATTCCAGGGGCAGACCTTCACCCATCTTCCAGGCACGGCTTGTTACCGTTGTTTCTTCAAGGAGCCACCTCCAGCAGGCGCTGTTCCTACCAGTAGCCAGGCAGGAGTCCTGGGTGCCATCGCTGGTATGCTCGGAACCATCCAGGCTGCCGAGGCTTTGAAGTACTTCCTCGGTGTGGGCGAACTGCTCACCGACCGATTGCTCACCTTCGATGCCAAGACGATGAACTTCCGCACCATCAAGCTAAAGAAGCGTGCATCCTGCGAAATCTGCGGCGACCACCCTACCATCGATCATCTCGTCGACTATGAGTAGGCTGCGTGTGATTTGAGATAGAAGAAAGCATCGGGTAAACACGCACAACTTGATAAAAACAAATTAGGCAGTAACGCATCCTTTCGGATTCCGTTACTGCCTAAAATTTACCACGTGAAAAGCGATACCTGTAACCACGCTAACAAAGTGGTATCATTTGAGTGATACAAGCGGTACTGTTTGAGCGCTATGATCACATTGCAGCACTATGCTCGTCTGCTTTCTTAAATTTCAACTTTTGGCTATAATAGTTCACAAGATGCTCATCAGGGTCACAATCAGCAGCAAATAAGAAAAGATATTCACAACCAACAATCTTTCTCAACTCAAAAATCAAAGGAACGATAAAATGCCAAAAGACAACGAAGAGAACGTATCAAAGCCATTTGTTCCTCAGTTATTCTCATGGTTTATGCAGTATAAAGATTTAATTGACGCAAAACTGCTCGTCTTTCACGAACCCTGTTGGCATCAACCATAATGTCTTCTGTTTTCATCTCTACCTCACGTGAATCCTGTTCATCATAACCTACTCTTGCGTGTTTCCAAGAATACTCTCCATGCGTTAAAGTACTCAAACTCCAAGACTTCTGTGGAGCATAAGTTTTAAACACCATATCAAACACTGGCTCATATTGTACAACCTGCTCTTTATTCATCAATTCTGGGAGAGAATCATTTTTATAATGCTGGCGAATCTGAACCATGACAGGACCATATTTCCAAGCCTCAAATTGTGCATCAAATATAGGTTCGCCCTTTTGAATCAAGCACTCACGCTGCGTGAAATAAAGCAGCTTATGCAACTTCATTTCATCAATACGAACGCCAAAATCATCCATATAGCGCTTGCATATATAAGAGGCAACTTGTAATATTCCCATCATAGTCATTATTCATTTTATAGTTTATTGCCGCAAAGTTACGCTTTTTTATTGAAACCGCCAAAGAAAAGAGGGGAATTATTTTCAGTTCGAACAATACTTTCGTCATTTTCGCTTAGTTTTGGACATAACGTATTGTAAGTATCCGCTCAACGCCGTATTGCATATCTCAAAACAAACTATTTGTATCCAATACAATATTCATCACCTAAAGATTATAATTTTGGTTTATTGTATAGAGTACGATCATGGAGATGCCGGAAACTCTCGATACGTTCTTCATTCAGGGTTCCTTCATTCCACATCCTATCTAATTCAGCATCAGCCACCTGAACAAAATAATCGGAGATTACCTTATTCAAATCTCGCAAAGCCTCAGGAGTCTTGATAAATGACAGCATATCGAGGATTTGCAATTGAGCTTGATTCATTGTTGCTACCTGTGCCATAATAATTCATTTTATTAATATCTAACCGCGAAAGTACACTTTTTCCTCGAAACCACCAAGAAAATCGAAAGAAGATACTCTTCTCAAACTGGAGAGCTGGCTCCCAGCCGAGTTCCTTCTGCTACTTGCTATAATCAATAGTTACAGCATCTTAAACTATTAATTAAGATGATCATTTCCTTGATTCCGTAATAATAATTCTACGAAGTCTTTTATGTTTACAACATAAATTCTAGGAAATTTCACCTCTTTGAGAATTTTAAAGTGAGCATCATTACTCACTATACAACTTGCACCAGCAGTAAAAGCACAATCAACAAATTTGTTGTCGTCCTCATCAGCTTGAATGAGATGCAACTTATAATATGGTGTAACAAATTCCACATTCTTTTGACTTAGAATCACAGACACAACATTACTAGCAATATTTGCATTAGTCTTCTGCTCTATAATTTCTAAATATTCCTCAATAATTTCATTTGTGACACACAAAGTCAATTTACCTTTCAAGAAATCATCCCAAATCTTACGATAAGGACTTATTTTCGGAAGGCTCATCAATAAGCAATTAGTATCAAGAACTATCTTTCTCATTTGCAAGAAGTGCGTAAATGTTCATTTCCCCAGCTCTCTATGGTATCTAGAGTAATACTGCCATTATCGCACAACTCATCAATCCCCTCATCAACCTTCTTTGCAAAGTATTGAGAGAGAACATTTTCAAGATTATCCAATTCCTGCGGAGTCTTGATATATGACATCATCTGCAGGATCTTCATCTGAGCAGGATTAAATACAGTCTGTTCCATTCTATTTCAATTAAACGTTCAACTTTGCCGCCAAAATTACTCTTTTTTCTCGAAACCACCAAGAAAATCGAAAGAAATCTGCAACTCATCAGCAAATTACTACAAAAAACTGTAAACTATAAACTACTATTTCCAGGCGGTCCCAGCCCGCAAAATCTGGCGAGACTTTTGATTGGTCCGCCAACCTTATAGCGTAGCGGTTCTGAGCACCGGAGGGCGGTTACCTTCTTTCGGCCCTGAGGTTTCTATCCCCTGTAAGAGAAATTCCATGCCATTTTCATCAGCTTCGTCAATGTCACGGGCTTGAAGCCATATCCGGAATATACCCTGATATCCTCATCCCACATTTTCTTGCGCTTGGCAGAATCAGTACTCATGCCACCCATTCTCATTCTCGTTACGAACTCTGGGAGATACGCCACCTTCAGATGGCAGTTATACAGATAGTTCACCAGGAGATTGGTATCAGCAGCAATCTTGTAGCTCTCATCATAGAAACCACATCTCATCATCATCTCACGCTTGATATAGCAAGTAGGATGCAATGACAGAGAGCAATCACATCACCCGTCGCCATTCTGATACCCTTGTTGATAGCCTCATACATACCATAGTCTGGCTCAGAGATAAACTTCACCTGATCCTCATGTCCTGCGATAGCCACACGGATAACCTATACAGAATGATCCTATCACAATAGTGAGTGAATTACCAACTGCGCAGTTACGCCATATAGACGACAGCGACTTCGTTGATGATAGGTCAGCAAACTCTTTATGTCTCTTCCTTTGATAGGATTTATCTTTTAGTTGTTCCCCATCATACGATACAGAAGAGGTGTCCCCTAACCACGCTATAACAGAAACGGATGACGGAGATTGAAGCAATACCTTGGTACCGATTGCAGCGCTATCGTCATTTAGTTACTCATTTTATAAAGCGGGTACTTATCTGTATCACATAACCGCTTTTCTAATTGACAAAAATCAGAAAGTTCATAGTTAGCAAATAATTTAAATTCATCATCATCATATACAGCTTTACCTAAATCTTTGGCATAACCACATTTTAACTTCTCAAATTCATTGCAGGTTGGATTCGTTATCGAGAAATTATCTACCAACTTAGGACAGTATTTATTGCCATTAGCACCCAAAGCATCTATTGGGAACAGAGCTATATTATCTAGTTTAGACTTTGGAAACTCAAATTCATCGGTCTTCAATGACGAGGTGTATCGTATACCATAAACCAAAGCATCATTTTTCTTTGTATCCGGCTTATCATTATGAGTAATCACCCACTCTGTCACTAACTGAGGAATGATATACTCTGGCTTAAAAACGTCATCCCTATTGCTTACTACTACCATACATGAAAGTAACAATGGGAAAAAATATAAGGTTCTTATCATATCCTTATCAAAATCATTTTTATCAGGTATTCGCATATCAAGAAGAAAAATATCTTTCTGATTCACTACTCGTGATATCATGCATAAATCAAAATCTACACGATGCATTTCTTCCCAACAGGCATAGACACTTTCTCCAACATACAAACAAGGATAACCTGGGAAACTATAGCGTTGAGTTTGAACTATTCCTCGTTTTGAGAAAGGAATATGAAACATATCCTTATAGGTAAACTTCTTAGTACCACTATGTACCCTAGCTCTATAGAAACTGTGATTTGCTTTTAATTGCGAAACAAACAAGATATTACCAAAACCTTTATGCCCTGTTTTACCAGAAAACAAATTGGATAGTTTTCTAAAAGCTTGTGCATGCAAACCTTTATATTGTGCCTTAACGATAGCTTTTATTGCCTCACAGATATAAGCCACTTCCGCCTTATCCTTTGCATCGACACCATCTGTCTTATTTACATAAGATAGATAAGTCTTCAGTCTATCTGATAAAAGAATACGAAAGGGCTTGCTGTCTGTATTTTCTACAGGAAGCATTGCTGCCATTTTAGAATAGAGTTCATCTTTCGTCATATCACTTTTTTATATTAGAAATCCACCTGAAAAACCATTTATGTTCTAAATGTCATTTTCCAATTGATTTAATACACTCTAAATGGATGTCATTTAATCCAAGTCTTGATGCATGAGAAGAGAATTTTTGAAGAATATCTGCAAAAAGACCAGGTTTAGCCTTAAACCACAACTTGTACTTATCCTCATTTTTAATCTCCGTATCAGTTAAAGCCCAAAGACATCGGAAATCGAAGACAATGCATTTTACATTTTCATCTTCAGGAACCAAAATTGGATATACAGGATAACATTTATCGGATTTTTTAAATTTATATACTTTAGACTTGCTACCTGTTGTATATTCACCTAATGGAATTTCAAAAACATACCCACCTACTAATCTTGAATAGATTTTCTTATTAGCATGGTCACAAGGAGGTGTTAATTCTATTGCTATATTTACTCTTGGATACGTCTTTCCAATCTTATATTTTCCATCCCCCACATCAACAGGAACATCATCAACCTGTTCATCAGGTACAATAAGTGGACTATTCGTATCAAGAATTCGATAAATATTACCAGGTAAAATTTCTTGTGTATTCAAGTTGTTGCTTTCTATAAAGAAGCAAGAATTCAGCTTGGCAGACAATTTATGCAATGTTTTAACATCATCACCAAATGGATTTTCTGTAATTCCTGATAAATCAGGAAGTGACTCTTTCTTAACAATCGAAAGCAATTCAGAATTCAACAATGAGTCAAATACTTGATAAGCCCCTGAAGTCAAATTTATATCTTCCTTTTCACCAGTTTCATTTCTAGATAACTCTCTAAGGATATATGACAAACACTCTTCGTGATTCTCAAAATTGGAAGATATTCCATATATGTCACTTAAAACATTTTCTATTGAATCATTCACTAATTTTCTCCAAGCCAATGAAAAATAAGCTATTCTACTCTTCTGAAGTTCTGTATTTATATCATCCAACAATCTGTCAAAATTCCAAGTACCTTCTATCTGATAGTTCGTTTTATCCATACATAAGACAAACAAAGGAGCTGCATTTAACATCACAGAAGTATCAATTTCTTCTTCCTCATCAGAAGATTCTTGATTTGTCATCGCATTCCTTGCTGTCGCATTTCCTATTCGTTTGAGAAATTCATTAGAATACTCCTTATGCTTTGTCCATAATACAATACCATAATACTTAGTTCTCTCTGGTTGGATTCTTTGAATTATTCCAATAAGTCGAGAAATATTTGGAACTAATTTCGAAATATTCTCGTCCAGCATCAAGTCTGCAAAAATCAATTCACGAGGATGCTTAAATGCTGATATATCACCTTCAGAACTACCTATGCGAATAAAATCTACAGGAACATCAACTTTCTGTAAAGCATCCACAATAGCCTTACCTTCATCTTCGACGTTGTCAACAACAACCGCCCGATTTACAACTTCTTCAATTTTCATAGCTACATTACATAAAAATACACATTATGCTTTAGGAAATGACAAAGCAACAATAGCCTTATCAATCCCTTTATCAACAATTTTCGACGGCAGTTCTATATCACAATTGGACAGAATGTCCATATGACCATTCAACTGTTTCATCGTTTCGCGAGTAATATAAAGTCCAAATCCCATACCTGCATTAAGAGGCTTTCCTGACACAAAAGCTCTAACCGCTAATTCTGGTGCAATTTTAAACCCTGGTCCATTGTCGCACACGGCTACTGTGACAAAACCTTCTCGAAAAGAATCTGTAACATACAAATATATCATTCTATCCTCTATTCTTGATCTACAAACCCAATATATGGAATTATCCACCAAATTAGTTAATGCTGAAATCGTTTCTGTCTTACTAAGTTTTGCCATCATATCGACCTTCCTATAATTTGAGAACAATCTGATAGCATGATCTTGAAATCTAAATCTATTGTACTCAATAACTTTACCAACTATTTGGGAAATATTGATTTTTTGAATTTCAGACTTTAACATCATTGAGGAATAATTAGCAATGATCGTTTCCAAGACAGGAATGATTTCTTTTACCTTAAATATATTTCCAGCTTCTGCACAACTTTTAAGTGCTGCCATTTGCTTCTCCAGTTCATGGATTGCTCCTCCTAAATTGATGCCAATACTTGCACTATGAATTAATGTGTCCCTTACCTCATTATATTGTGATTCAATCCGATACAAATAAGTAAGAATCTGATGTTGATCTTTCTCATCTGGAACTTTTTCTTTAACGATAGAAATAACTTCAGACAATTCACCAATTACCGGTTCTGTCACATTCTTACCAGTTTTGTAAATAGACATCAGATTCATTCTGTCTTGATTTCTCTGCTGAATAAAAAGATCCATCACATAAGATATCGCATCCACGAAAGCAAAATAAGCTTCATCTTCGATGAATCCTTCTCGATTTGTTTTTTCTCTTAAACCATAACTGGAAATACGGTCTAACATTACAGAACCAAGAAGTAGGCTGTTACTTATAGATCCTCCACTACGACTAAGCCTTCTTTTATCTATAGAAAGCCAATCATTGCCAGGTTCACCATAATCAAACACTCTCATATTATCACGGTAAACTCGAATACCAGAATTTTCCTTTAAATAATCATTTAGACCTTTTTTCTCAACATTTAACAAACTAAATACAGAAGAGTCCTTCTCGTACATGATGACATCAAATTGCACCCTACCTATATTATATTCATTAAGATCTAAACGCTTTTCCCGTTTTACCACTTTGCCAGTTTCAGTCTCAACTTCAACATTATGTATTAAGACCTTTTCATATTCATCTAAAGCCGTTAGTGACCTTGACTTTATCTTATCCAAAACATTCCATGGCTTGAATTCATAAGAAAACTCAGTAATTATACTTCCTTCCAAAGTACAATGTCCATAATATAAACCTGCATTTTTGATAGCTTCAAGATTTGGCAAACCAGAGAATACATTATTATTAGATGAAACTAAGACCTCAAAAGAGTCACTTTTTTCTGAAAATGGACTATTCAACGTCGTCAAATCCCGAAATACAGAACGAAGTTTTCTTCTATTCCATTCACCTTTCAGATTACGGACAATAATTTTCGTACCTGTTTGTTTGTCAAAGAAATGCAAATCAGAAGAATATCCATAATCTATCTTAAAGTCATCAATATCTTTAGATTCTGCTAATTTGGACCAATCGATACTTACATAAACTTCATTCTCATCCGAATGCTTAGAATACAACTTAATATCATTTCCTAACTTATGAACACCCAAGCGTCCAATGCCTTTTTCACCTAGAGGTAAGCGTCCCTGACGATGACTTATCAATTTGTTTTTCTTGTTATCTGTACCAATAACAAGCCAAATATTCTCAATCGTATCTAAACTCATACCAGACCCATTATCTGAAATTGATATTTCTATTAATGAGCCAAAAATATCGAAATTGAAATCTACAACACATTTTGTTGCCCCTGCATCATAAGAGTTTTTTACTAACTCCAACAATGCAATGCTCTCATCTTTTATAAGATCTTCCCCTAAATGCGCCAAGACCCTAGCTGTCATTTTAAATGGTTTCTTCATATAATCTTTCTTTAGGTCATTTTTCATTAAACACAACGGTCGTTCTATCCTCACTATATCTACTTTTGAGCGCAGATAAAAGTCTTTCATCACAATCTGGAGATATACACCAATTGTTGCTACAATGACATAAGATGTCATATAGTGTTCTCAAGTCTGTATCATGTGCTAAAACTTTCTTCCATTTTTTTAGCAACATCATTAGCCTACGAGAAGTATGTCGTTTATCGTATCCTAGCATTAAGTAGGAATGTTCTCCTTTTGGCAGCAAGTGAACAAATAACATATTTAGGGGAGCCGAGCAATTTTCATCAAAGCATAACTTTTCAAAATCACTATCATCAACTATTGCATCACAAATTGCAAGTTTTAACGGAGCCAGTTCTATACAGCAAAATACATAAGAGTCGAAATCATTTTTCTCAATTGCAGTATAAAGCAAGGCTATGCTTGAATCATATCTTCTTTGCAGAAACTCATACCCTTTCTTTTCTTCTCCGTATATTTCACCTCCATAAAAAGGATCTATCTCCCTCTTAGCATTATTTTCTACTAATAACTTCAAATTATGATATCGTAAAGCACCCACTGCGCGTAGAGATTGAAGCACTTGAAATCTAATATCTGTTGGTATTATCCCTTCCGCATTTTTCTCATATTCATCAAATAACCCATTATCGTGCTTCTTACAAAAGATGGGCATAGACATAGCTTTCTCTATACCAATCTTTTGAAATTTTTCAAATGGAAGTTCACCAGAATCCATAAAACTCATAGGATGCACCTCATCTATCTGGCATTGAATCAATTCATGCTTATCATTGCAAATGTACTTTTTCAATACACATTGTGGCACAATATGAGAATGTTTCAAAGTTATCTCATTGCAACCAGGAATACAACATGTATACTTGTACTTTAGTGACATAATACGAACCTTGCTCAACGTTGAAGCAAAATCCTTATATGAAAAGTCAGAAATATCCATAACCATAATAAATTATCTGTAATTATTGAATCAAAACTTGCACATCAAAAATAACAAATTGCCTACTTAAATTGTCCAGGCGGTCCCATCCCACACAACCAGGCGCAGACCTCTGATGGTCCGCCAACCTTATAGCGTAGCGGTTCTGAGCACAGGAGGGCGATTACATTCTCTCGTTCCTGAGCAAAAAGAGGCTTGGTGAGAAAGGTGGAGCTCTCCTTGCAGGAGAGACGGAGAGGTAGAAAAGCTATAGATTTTCAACCCATTTTCTCCCACTTTTCGTAAAAGCAGACCACAGGTATAGGCAACATGCAATGATACCTACCCCACCTAAAACAATGTACATTCCTTCCATAATCATTTCTTTTTTAATATGTTATCAGCAAACAACGCTAAGAAGACAGTAGCAAACAATCCCACACCAAGCAAAAAAGCATATGGTTTAGCATCATCTACACCAAGTACCAAACCTACCGCAGCAACAACAACCATTGCAGTAAAGCAGGTATTTGCAAGTTGATATATAAACTTGCTCAGGTTTTCTCTACGGGTCTTTTCTTTTTCCCTATCTTCTTTTGCCGTCATAGCTTACGTTTTTTATTATTTCTGCAAATATACGATAAAAACCAATACAGTACAACTTATCTCCCTATTTTTTAGCAATCTTTATCTTTTCAAGAGATACCATTTACCAACTTCAGATAATCCGATTTTCCCCAACTTAAAGATAGAACAGATACGTATGGTACCGAAACAGCGCTATCGTCATAATATGAATATCAACATAATCTTACTTTTCCTCTTCGTAATAAAGTTTGTAATATTTCATACCTCGATTTTCATCATAGCCTTGCTCCAACAAGTCTTTGACACCTTTGACTTTAATATCAAAGTTCTTATCTAGTTTTATTGTAGTAATTTTAGTTGTAGCCTGTTTCTTTACGGCTGCTTTTGAAGGTAATATGGTATCTGGCAATTTTGTTTGAGAAAGTTCATAGTCTTCTTTAAATGCGTCTATCTGGCCTTTCATTTTTTCACCAAAAGCCTGATTGACAAAAGACGAGAAATCCAATTCTCCCGAACTTTTCAATGTTTCTATTGCCTTATTCATCATAATAGCCTTATCTGCTTTGCATACGGTCTCCATAGTTTCACTTGCCATAAAGCCTTTACAAAAGTCAATATAGTTCATTGTATCATGATAACTATCCTTGCATGATACGGCATGAAGGAAAGCTTCCGTCCAATAATTGGCATCATAAGTGTTGCTATCCAGTACCGCAACGACGTAGCCGTCATTGCGGTTCTTATTGAACACAACACAACCTTTATCCAGTTTCTTCAAACTCATTCCGTTTTCTGGGATTATCTGTATTCCATTGCTGTTATTGACAACTTTTAAAACAGTATCATGAAGTTCCGATTTAAACAAACCTACGGCATCAACCTTGTCCCCATCTACTATACAATCATTAATCTTCATCACGTAAAACTCTCCATTCTTGATTGAAGGATGAAGGCTTTGCTGATAGAGATAAGTAGCTAAATTATTAGCTTCTTGTATAAAAGAATTCTCGTCTTCAAAAATGGATGACACGAAATTGTAAACAGGATTTAGTTGCACTCCGCCAACAAAGTCCAAACGCTTTAGGTCATCATATTTCAGCGATTTATCAAATAATTCAAAGAGAATGTCTTTAATCTCACTCAAATCAATCTTTTCTGATGAGAATGCAACACCCTCACCATTCGTTTTGTTGCCAACCATCTGAACAACAGCATACGCTATATTACCTAATTTAATTTTCATGATTTTCGTGCTAAAATTTCAGGAATTAAACCAAAGTCTTTGTCTTCAGTAAACCCATATCGAGTTTCAAAATAATTAAAATTATCCCAGTATTTACTGTCTGCATGTTCTATCATAATTATCTGAAAGTTCTGTTTCTTCAAGCCGACAATAGTATCCATAAACCGATTCATTAAGCAGAAGGCATCACGCAACTTCTTCTCATCATCATTTTGGATATTTTCATTATGTTTGGTTTTATCTGCATAATAAGGAATACTTGGCTGGTCTATAAATAAAAAATTCGGAACGAATGAATTGTTCTGCTGCAACAAGAAGTCATGAAGTCCTAAAAAGAAGCATAAGTGCATAAACATATAGTTTGATTTACTACCCACGTTGCGCTTATAGAATTTTGAATCCGGGCTCTTCAACATCAACATTCGCTCTTCAATATTAAAATGCGGGCGACAAGAATTATAGGATGCAGATATACCTATTTGCGAACCATAGTATTTGTTGATAGCATCATCCAAACCTGCTTCAATTTCGGATTTATTTGAAATAAATCTGGATATCTTATCGCTTAAGTCATTTACCTCATCCTGTAAATTGATATATTCTGAATCCGTTAATCCCTTGAACTTTGGCTCCTTCAAATTTTCAAATTCTACTCTCAATTTCACAGCCTCATGCATCCATCTCACACTAGCGGTATTTTTTGACAGCTTGTCCATCCGTGCAATTTTGGAATCAACAGCCTGTTTTTGCGCTATCAAATCCTTGTAGTGCTGCTCAAAGTTTTCAGGTAGTTCAATTTTTTGTTCACAGGTTTCTTTAATTTTCAGCAAGGAGTCTCTCAGATTCTGCACAAGCAATTTCGTATCTTCATAATCCAACACTTCCTCAATATGTTTATTCAGAAAATTCAATGGCACCAAACTATCACCTTGCTCTTTGGAAAGATTTTGATAACGCTCATATTCTCTCTTCAAACTATTGTATTTGGCGATTTGGGCAGTCAACGTCTTTCGCTTTTCCTTCAGAGCATCCAAATCCTTCATTATTTTGTCATTATCGCTATACTGCTCAAATTTCTGAAGGCCCTGTTTTACAATTCTGAGCATAAAATCAACATCGTTGAACAAACAGTCTTCACCCAATTCCAAAGAAACAAATTTGTCTTTTAACCGAAGAAGCGTTTTCTCATACGTCTGCTTTTTCTTTGCATAGTCCTCACGTTTCTTGTATTCAGCCTCCATCTTTTTCTTCTCTTCTGCGTACTTTTTCTTGAGTTCATCCTGTTTTGCATCCTCTATACCCAATGCTATTTTGATGAAATCATCAAGAAAATAATCAAAATCAATTTTTGAACCAAAGAAATTAGAATCAAAGTAAGTATTCATCGTAGCAATGATGTCCTCTGTCAGATAAGAGAAAATCAGAAAATGACGGAAATTCAAATTTACTTCAGGTTTCTTTTTATCTATTCTAAATGTAGCTTTAGGAGTGTGGAATAACTCATTAAATTTCAACAACAACTCTCCACGATTGGTATTTGCCTGTAACTCAACTGGGAAATCTTTCCCTTCTGAAAAATACATTTGTTGCTCTACTATTTCATTTTGAGGATTTTTTCGAGCTACCACATAATCAACACTATTCAGAGTAAAAGCAAGCCCATACCACTTGACGTTCTGATTGATTACATCCTCCACAATGGTAGAGCGTTCCGACAACAGACAGTAGTCTATGATTCGCAAAATCGAAGACTTGCCCGTTGAAGAATCTCCTGTAATTACATTTATTTTGTTAGGTACAAACTCATAGACCTTTGGCTCCACATTTTGTTTGAACCATAATTTTATTTGCCTTATATAAAAATTCATAGCTTTATGTTTAATGATTTATACAATTGTTCTGTGCTTACTTGATTTACACGATTCAAAATCAAATTATATACTTTAAGTATACGCTTCAAGCGTTTACTATTGTTCTTTCTAATCTCTTTTATAACCTCCTTACCATTATCTGTTAATGAAATCTTGTCTTTTGTCACCAAAAGCAAATCAGCTTGACTCAACATAACCAAACTGTTGATTTCTATAATCAGCAGTTCTTGGTAAATTCTGTTTAATGTCAAATCTGCATAACAATGCTTTACATTTTCAACGATAGTATTATTCTTATGCCTTGATAAACGATTTCTTAGCTTATCATTGATAATCATGGGAACTACTATGCTCAATCGTGCCATTTCCATATCACAGCTATTAAGCAATAACAAAATGACACATCCTACTATTGCTTCATTATTATATATTCTATCCATTGTTCTTGTATTTTTCCTCCCATCCAGGTCGCCAGCCAATTTGCGGTTCATGCTCCTCGTCTTTGTCGGAGAGATAGTAGAAGCAACCATTAGAGAAATATATTTCTAAATTACTCTCCACAAAAAATATTTGCTTATTCCTTATATCATTCAAGAGGTCACTTGCCTTCTCTATAATTTTATCAGTGTCAGCCGGGTTGACACGTTTCATATAATACTTATACTTCTGATGCCAAAAGCTGACAACATCCGCTCTAATATTTTTAACTTCTTCATCTGAAACTTCATCTTTATTAATTGCAGTTCTAACACTATTGATATAATCAAATTTTTCTTTTGTGTATAGAACTATATCATCAACATCATCATATGAAATGTCATCCACATCAATCAGCTGCTTTATGAATATTTGTTCTTCCAACCGAGAAGGAAGTTCCGTCATTGTATTCCTCATAAAAGAAAACTTTCGTCCTCTGTATTTTTGACAGATTCTATCAAACACCTTAGAAAACTCATCTCTTGTATAGAAATCCTTTTGGTCTGAATAGTATTTATCTCGAATCATCCCAAGGAGCTCTTGATAAGCCTCTTCCACATTATTGAGGGGAATATTCTTGTTGAGTTCCAATGACTCCAGAATCTCGCTTTTCAAATCTGGTTCAAAACAAATACTCATAGATTTCAATAATTGGTCAGCATAATCAAAATCAATGAGACATTTTATATAACCCTTTGTCGTTTTTCCTTTTTGGGCATTTACATCCTTTCGTTTGGATTCTCTTGTCTTCTCATAGACTTTTGTATAAAATTTCTTCAAATCATCAAAGGAAATTTCATCATTTTGATATTTCTGCAATTCCATCCAGAAAGGATTGTTTGCGGGGTTTTTATTTGTTACCAAGACAAAACTATTACTTTCCAAAAAGTCAATCCGCTTATCTTTAGCCTGTTTGTTGGTTATATCTATCCAAACCGCTAAGGTCTTCCACAAGTCATAATCTCGCAAGCTAAGATTAACAGCTTTTTGATTACGCCCCCCAATAGTATGTTTCAACTGGAAATATACAAGGCCTTCTTCTGAGGACATAGAAACATCATCATACTTTTCGTAGGAAACGACGTCTCTTTTATCGGCCATTTTCAACAGCCGATTTATAAAATAAAGGAACTGATAATCAAAACCTTTTGCTCCTTTTGCATCATGTCCTGTATTTTCTATAATATCATTTTTTTCCATAAATTATCATCTGAAGAAAGACTAATTCACTTAATATTTTGCCCTTTACTTAAATCATTGAAGCTAATTTAATCAAGTATTCTATACACTTGCTCAATTTCTCAAAAGGCGTAGTTGGAGAATTCATAACTTGAAATGCAAACGAAGAATATTGGTATTTTATAAAAGTGTTGCCACAAACTAAATCAAGCATTTTCAATGAGTATTCAAGCCATGTTCTAACCATTGCCTCATTAAGATATTGGTTCCCCATAAGAGAAGTTCCCTCCTGGATAACTCTATAAATTCCATTATTCATGATTACCTCCTTCCTTTTGGGCATGAATCAAATTATTATGGTATTCAGTTGTCAAGAAGTCTTCTTCTTTATTTTGTTTTCTCTTCTTGATACTGATACCAAATCCTTCGAAACTCTCAAACATTGGAAATATAATCAATACTAGCCAAAATAGAAAAATAAGATTATTGCCATTAAAATCTTCAGTAAACGACAAGTCTATGCAAACCTTGAAATTTGCCAAAACATAAATCGTTGTTGCAAGGAAGACCAGCATATACCAGTAATCCACCAAGCGATTACGAATGCTCACACCAAGAGACTTCAAACATGTCCATAGGTTACCAATACCTAAACGACACAAATAACCTATCAATCCACCTACCAGCAAGGCAGCCAATAGTGATAATGCGAATACCCAGATTTCAATATACATAGTCATTTTTTTAATTATTTCTTGGAAGCAATAGTATTAAGCAGATCATCTTTCTATCTTTTTTCGAAAGACTTTGTCCTGTTCATTGATTACGATACCATCAGCCATATCCCCATGCGGCCCCATCCCGCACAACTTGGCGCAGACCTTTGATGGTCCGCCAACCTTAGAGCGTAGCGGTTCTGAGCACCGGAGGGCGGTTACATCCTCTCGTCCCTGAGGGAAGAGAGGCTTGGTGAGAAAGGTGGAGCCTTCCTTAACGGTAAGGAAGGACGGGTAGGTTTTCGATTCTACTTTATGAACTCCGCTTGAATGAATTGCGGCACTTTCCATGCCATTTTCATTTGTTTCTAGAAAACATCACTATGAGAACCAGTATTAGTCATCACTAAAACCAGCTCATCATTATATTGTTTCCATATCAACAGCCAATCTGGCATAATATGACATTCCCAACTTCCCACATATTGCCCAGATTGTTTATGCGGCTTATATTCAGGAGGTAATTTTCCGGTCTCTTCTAGTAATCGAATTACCTTTTTTAGCTTTTCCATTGGAAGATTACGTTTCTTACAACGCTTTACATCCTTTTCAAAGCGACTGGTAGCTATGATTCTGTATTTCATATTCCCAACTTTTCAAACATGTCATCAGCACTCTTATATTCTGTCACTCTACCATGACGAATATCATCCATAGCTTCTTCTATCCCTGACATGTTTTTCTGATGATTAGGAACAATCACAACGCCTTTCATTGACTCAAGAACTTTCTTGAGGCCAGCCATAACACTATTATCTTCCACCTGTATAGTTAATGTTGCCATAACCTATAATTTTAAACGTTAAACTTTTCCGCAAAAATAAGCTTTTTTATTGAAACCACCAAGAAAAAAGCCGAAAAACTGCAAGCTATCAGCAAATTACTCAAAGTGCTAGCCGACAAACACTCGCAACTCTATTGCGTAAGCCCTCCCAGCCAGCCCCTTGCGGGCACAGGCTCCGCTGGCTGACCAAACCCCTGGCGGCGCTATAGCAGAGCCAGCTACACCCTCTCGTCCCTGAGGTTTCTGTCCCCTAGAAGGGGAACCGAAGGGGTCGTAAAGACTATTGAAGAGAGGCTTGGTGAGAAAGGTGGAGCCTTCCTTAACGGTAAGGAAGGACGGGTAGGTTTTCGAATCTACTTCATGAACTTCGCTTGAATGAACTGCGGCACTTTCCATGCCATTTTCATCAGCTTCGTCAATGTCACGGGCTTGAAGCCATATCCGGAATATACCCTGATATCCTCATCCCACATTTTCTTGCGCTTGGCAGAATCAGTACTCATGCCACCCATTCTCATTCTCGTTACGAACTCTGGGAGATACGCCACCTTCAGATGGCAGTTATACAGATAGTTCACCAGGAGATTGGTATCAGCAGCAATCTTGTAGCTCTCATCATAGAGACCACATTTCATCTTTACTTCAGCCCCTTCCTGTCATTATCCTCAAACCAGTCAGCAAGCGCTTCCTCAAAGCTCCACTTAAACTGATAACCGCAGTTCTTCAACTTCTCACCACAGATATTAGTAGAAATCTGGAGCTTCTTCACTCTTGCAGGACAGATACCCATTGGCGAGCCAAGAAGCATGGCAGCCCTTGCCATAGGCATGATAACCCAGTTAGGAATATCAGGCACAAACTGAGTCAAGCCTGTAACCTTCTTCAACTCCTCGGCAGCAAAGTTGAAGATGACATCATCCTCTGTAGGAGCAAACGGCAAGTTCTCGATAGGCTTGCGGATATCATACTCGATGAAAGAAGACTGCAACTTCTGACCATCACGCAAAGCTGGCTTGTAATCCTTTACTACCGGATTAGGAGTACCAGGCTTAACGATGTCGAGGTTATATACTTGGGCGTTAGGATAATGACGATAGCGGTGTACGGTACTACACGTAGCTTTGCAATTGATAGCCTTGCTATGTAAGTTCTTCAGAAGAAAGTAATCCTACTTTTTTCGGAAAGGATCCTTGTATATTCCCAAGAGCTGCTTACCGAAGTAATAGAAGAACTGCATATCATCCACGAAATAACGCTTGAAGAGGCGCTTTGGCTCCTTCATGCAACGATACAGCCATTCCATACCAATCTTCTGCCAAATCTTAGGCGCACGTTTCAATGTACCAGCTTCGAAGTCAATGGTAGCACCCAGAGCCATGAACACCTTTACTCCAGGCATCTTATCACGATACTTCATAATCCACTTCTCCTGCTTAGGCGCACCCACACCAACAAGCAGCACATTCGCACCACTCTCGTTCACGATGCGAACCAGCTCCTCGCATTCATCCTCATGCTTCTCGAAGCCAAAGGAAGGAGAATGAGCGCCAACCACCATCTGGCGACCTACCTTCTCATTGATACGTTCCATAGCCTTGGCAGCAATACCCTCCTTGGCACCAAGCAAGAAGATCTTGCAGTCTGCATCATCCTTATGATACATATAATAAGAGGTGAAGAAGCTGGAACCCGGAATCGCTTCCTTGATTGGAGTCTTCAACAACTTGCCGAATAGATAGAGGATTTTACTGTCACACACCACCCATTCCGACTTCTGATACACATCATAAAACTCCTTGTCCTTCTGAAGCTTAATCAGATGATTAAGATTAGGAGAGTCACAAGAACACCCTCCTTCAGATTCTCCAAGAGCTACAGACGAGTTATGTTCTGAATATCTATATTTAATACTTTTACAGTTTCCATACAATTATTTAAATTAGACTGAGAAATTAATCAATTTCATAGTCTTCTAACATTTGTTCAATATTTATCGAAGAATAATCAGAAAACATTTCTTTAAGATAACCTAAGTCATAATTGGATCCCAAAGATATATTACCATTTATTTTAGATTCACGGATAAACCTAAATAGCAAATTGCTAATATGTTTAGCCATGGGATCATTTTGATCAACATTTAACAAAGACTTCAGCATACCAAATAGTTTTTCCACTTCAGCCTTAGACGGACATATATCATATCTTTTCCAATATCTAATTTGTTCAAATATATAACAATGGGTAGAAAAAGCCTTAACTTGATACTCATCTCTATTATTAATCAATTTCAACATTCTTTTCTCACCTTCCTCAAACAATGCTTTTGCCTCAGTCTGTTCTGTTGTATAGTTTGCAAAACGTAGATAATTTCTAGCAATTGCATTTTGAACTACATAGGAATCATTTGATAAAGCATCAGCTTGATTAAAGCGATTGAGCGCTTTTTCAAAATTATTTTCACTTTGTTCTACTAAGCCTACTTGGAGCCAATAATTAAAGTCATCGTTATAATAGTTTTTTATATCAAAAAGAAGATTCTTAATCTCTGCATTAGTCATTTTCAATTTGATTTTAAGAAGCTTAACTTTCATCAACGTAGACTGAATCTCATTCCAGTACGAATGAACCGTGTTGGATATCTGAGGAGAAACTAAAGCGAGAATATCTTTTAACAAAAAAGATTTTTTTGCTGAAGAAATAGAACGAATTATATGGCTAGTAAGAATATTATTTCTCAAATAAACTCCATTATTCTCAACTGATATATTTACTAAGTCTGATATCTTATCCAATATAGTACTATAACTCGATGTATACCAAAGTGCCAACAATTCTAATGGAAAATAAGGCAAATCCATCTTCTGAAACAAAGCTAAAGCCCTTAAAACATCTATAGAATCCTCTTCATACGAAGAAATCATTTTCTTATAAATATCAATCTCACGTTTAACGAAACCATGTCCATAAGTTATAGAATACAATAAGGATGCTACATCATTCTTTTTTATGATTTTTTTAACTCTTTCATCAATAGAATCTGCTTTAAGATTTCCTAGAAAACCTTTTTCATCAAGTTTTTTAGCAATATTCTTAGAAAAAAGTTCTTTATCTTTCATTCGCAAATTCTCTCCAAGATACAATTCTATAAAATTATATTCTGAGATTAAATTATACCTTTTTCTATTATGGAAGTATGGACGTGATGTTGAGATTATAACAATTTGCTTATTAGCAGGGAATTTATTCAACAAGTTTTTAATCGCATTATAAAAAAAACTTGCATTATCCATTAATAATACTATCTTATTTTCTTCAATTTTCTTGCAATGCTGCAAAAATGCCCAATAATCAAATCGTCTACCAACAAAATCATACACAACGAATCCTTCTTTATATAAAGTCAACCCTATTCTCTTCAAATATACCGATTTACCAGAGATAGCCTTTCCTATAATTGCTGCAATAAGATTTCTAGCCGACTTTGAAGTAGTACTCAAAATAGAACTAATTAAGCTATCAATTTGAGGATTAATAAAATCCCAATCAAAGAAAATATCTTTCCATAAAGGATTTTTTCCAATATATAAATCAGAATTATACCCCTTAAAAGAAATTTCATTGTGATATATACCATCTAAGAATCGGAAGCCATCTATCTGGTAATTTTGAGTAACAGCATCTTGTTTATTCTCAACAAGAGACGACAAATGATCCGCAAATTCTTCAGCTGTCCAATCTATAACATAGCCGTTTATTCGCTTTATCTTGTTTTTAAATATAAGACTAGGTTTCGGTTTTACAAAAAATAATTGACCATTAGAAGAATGCCCCTGAACAGCTTCATACAAACTTAAGTAATAGTCAAGATTTATTTCATCCATTTCGAATCCTAAAAAAACAAAGTTCTCTCGTTGCATATCTGTAGCAAAAGAACTGAATCTATAATCTCTAGAATTCAACAAAGAATCAATATAATCTTGCCTAGAAAACACTATTGAGCCAGAAGGGTTACGCACACATCCATGCAATTTTATATATTCTATAGACTTTGCTCTTGTATATGAAACCAAACGCTCTCTATTTTGAACAGCTAAAGAATCGACAGTTCTTGTATTCTCAAACAAATCATCAATATTTGTTGTGTATACTTTTTTCCAATCAAAATTAGCAATAATTTTATGAAATGGTTGAGGTTTGCATCCAGATAGAACGGAATTTAAATAATCTCTGAGTGTATCAACTCCTTTCTCTGATTCACAATATGAACATAAATCAGATAAAGAAGAATCCATTAACTCAGAAAAATCAGGTTCAGACTCATCTATTAACAAAAGTTTTTCTATCAAAGCTTTCTTCAATTGATAACCATCAGGTACGGTCTCACCATCACCATTAATAGCAAATTTAGAGAAACCCGCACCAGTGAATAAGATAGGAGATCCTTTCAACAAAACCCTATCCAACTTTTTTATTACATTTTCATCAATTTGTCCCATTGGTTCATGATTTTAAGTTATGAGTGTTAAAAAAAAACAGAATTCTTTCAACTAATAAAATTAGTTATTTTCCAAATTCCTTAATCTTCTGCACCCCTTTCAAGGAACAGACAAGCAGTTGTCCATTCTTCTCGGCTACGATATAGCCCACCAAGCCTTAAACTACCACCATTCTTACATCAGTAAGCAATTGAGAATCCCTACTCCAGGCGGTCCCAGCCCGCATAAACATGGCGCAGACCTTTGATGGTCCGCCAACCTTAGAGCGTAGCGGTTCTGAGCACCGGAGGACGGCTACATCCTCTCGTCCCTGAGGTTTCTGTCCCCTAGAAGGGGAACCGAAGGGGTCGCAAAGACTATTGAAGAGAGGCTTGGTGAGAAAGGTGGAGCTCTCCTTGCAGGAGAGACGGAGAGGTAGGAAAAACTCCTTCTTTACTGGTAAAGAAGGTTTCTGTCCCCTAGAAGGGGAACCGAAGGGGTCGCAAAGACTATTGAAGGATGATTTTAGACCCCCTACTCTTTCACCATATTCCAGAGGAACAGGCTATTACCAATAATATATCTGCGCCACATACGCTTCGGCTCCTTCATCAATCTATAGAGCCATTCCAGACCGTGCTCCTGCCACCAGATAGGGGCACGCTCCACGGTTCCAGCAAAGAAGTCGAAAACAGCACCGATGGTACCTACGTGACAATGGATGTTCAACTCATTCCAATGAGAGTACGTCCACTTCTCCTGCTTTGGCGCCGTCATACCAATCCAGAGCAAATCAGGGTTGGCAGCATTGATGGCATCAATGATAGCCTTGTTGTCCTCATTACCATTCTCATCTTGCATAACCAAGGAACGAAGGCAGCCCAGGTACATCCTACCTTTCTGAATCCCCACCTACCCCAGGCGGTCCCAGCCCGCACAAATCTGGCGCAGACCGCTTTGGTCCGCCATCCTTATAGCGTAGCGGTTCTGAGCACCAGAGGGCGGTTACATTCTCTCTCTTCGGGCAAGAGAGAGGCTTGGTGAGAGATGTGGAGCCTTCTTTAATGGTAAAGAAGGACGGGATGATTTTAGGAAAAAGACATTATCTATCCTTATACATATTCTCATAATACTTCTGATACTCCCCAGAAGTAACATGATCCATCCATTCCTGGTTCTCGAGATACCACTTTACCGTTTCCTCAATACCCTCCTCAAACTGGAGAGATGGCTCCCAACCCAATTCCTTCTGCAACTTTCTAGAGTCGATGGCGTAACGCATATCGTGACCCTTTCTGTCTGTTACATAAGTGATGAGATCCATATCCTCGCCTTCCTTTCTGCCGAGCAATCTATCCACGGTCTTGATAACCACCTTGATGATATCGCTGTTCTTCCACTCGTTGAAACCGCCGATGTTGTAAGTCTCGGCAATCTTACCCTT
>OCMB01000010.1_pt1 | contig 73503 bp, 74 predicted proteins | sample 1496101 | NCBI WGS metagenome assembly OCMB01 (sample SAMN01760949, study PRJEB22395) | human gut metagenome | reverse complement strand
TGTACTGCCAATCAAAAATTATTAAAAAAATTTACACACCAGTCTTGACAAGCTCTTAGGCCTTGCAGAAATTAGAAAGCCCGTGCAAACGCATGAAATGCGAATGAATTTAAATTAGTTATATCATCGTAAGTAATTACGATACGATATAAAAGGATTAAACTGTTACTACTCGAACTTTGTTACGGAGTCAAACCCTGTGTTCAAACGCGGTGGTCATGCTAACAATTGGAGCAATGCAGGAGTGTTTGCATTCAACCGTAATAACGGAGGTACCAATGCCAACAACAGCTTCCGTCCGTGCTTAGTTAGTCCGCACTTTGATGCTCACATTTGGGAACTTTTGTTGTCCAAAAATCCAGAGGGATGTTTCTTTACGGAGAACATTGAGTGATCTAGTATCAAAGAAGTTTAATTCTTTTGGTATAAGCTTGTTCTTATATCATAAACACATTAATAGTAATTTTGAGTTAGTAGTAAAATGGCGAAAATTTGAAATTATGGGAGACAGTATGAAAAGACTGTCTTTTTTATTGATGCTTATTACCTAATAGCCTATGTGTAATGAAAGTTCTATAACCGCATCAGCATTAGAAGAAACAATTGAAGAATTTTCATCTATTATGCAAAAATTAAAGCCACGTTCTTTTAAAATTGTGGTATATTTTTATACAATAACAATAAATAATAAAAAATGACAAAAAAGTACTACTGATAATAAAAAGTTGGAATTAGAAAAAAGAGAGAAAAAAGAGTAAAATCATTGCAATTTCAAACAAAAAGTGATATATTAATTACGAATTATTAGCTATAAAAGGACGAAATTCAATCCATTTCGTCCTATTGTGTTAGGAGAAGTGGATTTTTGATATTAGAATAAAAGGAGAGGATATAAATGGAAGATAAAAAAGACTATGGAAAAACATTGAATTTGCCAAAAACAGATTTTCCAATGAGGGCAAGTTTGCCAGAAAATGAACCTAAAATTCAAAAAGATGTATTTGAAAATGGTTTGTATGAAGAAATGTTGAAAAAGAATGAAGGGCATGAGCAATTTATATTACATGATGGGCCTCCATATGCAAACGGAGAAATACATACAGGTCATGCTCTTAATAAAATATTAAAGGATACAATAGTTAGATATAAAAATTTAAGAGGTTATTATACACCATATATTCCTGGATTTGATACACACGGTTTACCAACAGAAATAAAAGCAATAAATGCTTTGGGATTGAATAAAGATGATGAAGATGTAATTAAATTTAGAAATACTTGTAGAGACTTTGCTGCTAAATATGCAAAGATTCAAGCCGATGGATTTAAAAGGTTAGGAGTGCTTGCAGATTGGGAGCATCCTTACATCACATTCCAACCAGAGATGGAAGCAAGGCAAATTGGCGTTTTTGGAGCAATGTATCATAAAGGATATATTTATAAAGGATTAAAACCAGTTTATTGGTGTGCAGATTGCGAAACAGCATTAGCAGAAGCTGAAATAGAATATGCTGATGATAAGGCTACATCTATTTACGTAAAGTTTCCTTTAAAAGATGCATTAGGAAAATTTGAGGAAGAAAATTCATATATGGTAATTTGGACTACAACTCCATGGACTTTACCTGGAAATATGGGTATAACTGTAGGACCAGAATTTGAATATAGCTTAGTAAAAGCAGAAAAAGATGGAAAAGTAGAAAACTATATTATAGCAAGTGAATTGGTAGAAAGAGTAATGAAACTTGCGGAAATAGAAAAGTTTGAAACTGTTAAAACATTAAAAGGAACAGAGCTAGAGGGAATGCTTTGCAAACACCCATTCTTAGATAGAGATTCTAAAGTTGTTTTAGGTAGTGAAGATACAGTAGATGTAGATTTAGCTGAAGGTACAGGTCTTGTACATACAGCACCTGGCTATGGTAAAGAAGACTATTTATGTGGATTAAAGAACAAATTAGATATAGTTGTAACTGTAGATAGCAAAGGTCACCAAACAGAAGGAGCAGGTCCTTTTGCAGGAATGTTCTATGCAAAATCTAATAAAGAAATAATAAAATACTTAGAAGAAAACGGATTATTATTACAAAAACAAGAATTAGTTCACTCTTATCCTCATTGCTGGAGATGTAAAAAGCCTATAATCTATAGAGCTACAGACCAATGGTTTGCTTCTGTTGATGGATTTAGAAAAGAAGCATTAGAAGCAATAAAGAATGTTGATTGGATTCCTTCATGGGGTGAAGAACGTATAACAAACATGATAAAAGATAGAAATGATTGGTGTATTTCTAGACAACGTACATGGGGAGTGCCACTTCCAATATTCTATTGTGAAGATTGTGGACATGAATATGTTACAGATGAGAGTATTAAGAAAATACAAGATATAGTTAGAAAAGAAGGAACTAATGCTTGGTTTGAAAAAGATGCAAGCGAATTAATGCCAGAAGGTGCAACTTGCCCTGAATGTGGATGTAAGAAATTTAGAAAAGAAAAAGATATAATGGATGTATGGTTTGATTCTGGTTCTACTCACCAAAGTGTATTAGTAGAAAGAGGGTTAAACTATCCAGCAGACTTATATTTAGAGGGAAGCGACCAATATAGAGGATGGTTCCAATCATCACTATTAACATCAATTGCAATGAATGGAATAGCGCCATATAAGCAAGTATTAACACACGGGTTCGTAACAGATGCACAAGGCAGAAAAATGTCTAAGAGCCTAGGAAACGGAATAGCGCCACAAGAGGTTGTAGATGAATTTGGAGCAGATATATTAAGATTATGGGTATTATCTTCTGATTTTAAATCAGATGTTAGTATGTCTAAAGATATATTAAAACAAACTGCAGAAGTTTACAGAAAAATAAGGAATACTGCAAGATTCATATTAGGAAACACATCAGATTTCAATCCAGATACAGATAAAGTGGAATACAAAGATTTATTAGAAATAGATAAGTGGGCTTTAACAAGATTAAACAAATTAGTTCAAGATTGTACAGCCAACTTTGATAAATACGATTTCCATTTGGTATATCATGATGTAAACCAATTCTGTGTAACATATATGAGTAATTTCTACTTAGACATAATAAAAGACAGATTGTATACATCAAAGCCTGATTCTTTGAAGAGAAGAGCAGCACAAACAACAATGTATATCATATTAGATAAGTTAATTAAAATATTAACACCAATGATTCCATTTACAGCAGAAGAAATTTGGAAATACATGAAGCATAGCGAAAAAGAGCAAGTTAATAGCTGTATGCTTGTAAATTGGCCAACTGTTGAACCAGAATACAATAACGAAGAATTAAGCAAAAAATGGGAAAAGATAATGAGCTTAAAATCTGATGTTGCTAAAGAGTTGGAATTAGCAAGAGCAGATAAAATAATAGGACATTCTTTGAATGCTAAAGTTACATTATATGTTGATGAAAAAGACTATGAAGAAATGAAGAAAGACCAAGATTTATTATTATCAGTATTTATAGTATCTGATTTAGTAATAGAGAAGAATAATAGAAAAGATGATAATAAGATAGGAATAAAAATATCTCAAGCAGAAGGTCAAAAGTGTGAAAGATGCTGGATGTACAGCACAACTGTTGGAGAAGATAAAGAAAATCCAACAATATGCCATAGATGCAGTGAGGAATTAAAAGCTTAAAAATAAATTCAAATGAGGAGCAAAAATGAGAAAAAGAAAATCCATAGGTAGTATACTTTCCAATATAATAATAATAGCCATGCTTATAATAGTGGTTATTGTTTATAAAAAATATGATTATAATTATTATTCAAAAGGAATAGCAGAAGCTGGGAAAACATCATTTTTGAGAGATTCAAGCAATAAGTATAACGATAAAAAAAGTTATAAAATAGAAAATAAAGATTTTAATGATGCAATGTTTTATAGGGAGATTGAGGTAAAGCAATTTACTCCCTATAAAGTAAGTTGCATGGTGAAAACACAAGATGTGGAACAATTTGAAAATGCACAATTAGCGGGTGTGCAAATTGTACTAAAAAACACATCTGAGCATTCGAATGTAATTTCAGGTACAAATGATTGGACAAAATTAGAATTTTATTTTAATTCAAAAAATAATTCAACTGTACAAATTGGCTTTAGGCTAGGAGGAAACGGGCTAAAAGCAAAGGGAACAGCTTGGATTGCAGATATTACCATGGAGGAAGGATTTCAAGCAAAGAATTCAAATACTACATGGAATTTTGCATGTTTTTTGATGAATAATGTGAATGCAAAGTTATATAATGGATATGAAGTTCAAGAAACCTTAACAAATACGGATATAGATAATATAAAAAATACAATGAGAAGATTTAAACAAACAGTCAATGAATTATCTCAAAATAAAATGACTGTGGAATATGACATTATAGAGATAAAAGAGCCAATTACAACATTATCGCATGATGATGAAAATGGTTTTTATATTAGCGAAAACGATGTGTATAATCTTATACAAAAATATGTGAAGAAAAGTGAATACGACCATATATATGTATGCACAAGGCTACCAAATGAGCAAGATATGTCTAATGAAGAAAAAGTGAATTGGATAGGTTTGGGCAATATGCAGTATTGTGGTAAAGGCTTTTCAGATATTAGAATATTGCAAGAAGATAGCAGCCTTTATAGATTCTCAAATAAAAATACTTTCCCGGAAGAAGTTTTTATACATGAGTTTTTACACACTTTAGAAAGAAATGCGGGAGAGTATGGCTATACAGTTCCAGCATTACATGATAATGCAAAGTATGGATATCAAGAAAATGCAATAGATGGATTAAGAATTTGGTATAAAGATTATATGAATGGTGAAATTAAGTCTAATGGAGAATTTATAGGATTACCTGCAAAAATATTTGCATATAAGCCAGTTCAACCAAGCAATTTTACTTATTCTAATAAGGTAGGCTATTTAGACGAACCACATGGAATAATAGAAATTATAAAGAACCTAGTAGATAGAGTAAAGCTAGTATTTAAGAAAACAGAAGAAGAGAAAACTATAGAAATAATTTCGCAATAAGGTGGAAAAATGAAAGTAACAGATTTTGATTATAATTTACCAGAAGAATTAATAGCTCAAGTGCCAATAAAAAATAGAGATGAATCTAAGTTAATGGTATTAGACAAAGAAACTGGTAGCATAGAACATAAACAATTTAGAGATATAATTGAGTACTTAAATCCAGGTGATTGCTTAGTTAGAAATAATACAAAAGTAATACCTGCCAGATTATATGGAAAGAAAGAAACTGGAGCAAATGTGGAATTTGTACTTCTTAAAAACTTTGAAGGTGATATTTGGGAAGCAATGGTAAGACCTGGAAATAAATTGCATGAAGGTGCAAAGGTAATATTTGGAGGAGGATTACTAAGGGCTGAAATACTATCAACATTGGAAGATGGAACTAGAAAAGTTAAGTTTTACTATGATGGGATATTTAATGAAATATTAGATAAGATTGGGCTAATGCCATTGCCACCATATATACACGAATCTCTTTCAGATAATGATAGATACCAAACAGTGTATGCAAAATATGAAGGTTCTGCGGCAGCTCCTACAGCTGGATTACATTTTACACCAGAGCTTTTAAAAAGAATTGAAGAAAAGGGTGTGAAGATTGCCAATGTTACACTACATGTTGGAATTGGAACATTTAGACCAGTAAAAGAAGAAAATGTAGAAGAACATCACATGCACACAGAGCATTATTACATAAAAGAAGAAGATGCAGAAAAAATAAATACAGCAAAATCTTCTGGGCACAAGGTAATTGCCGTTGGAACAACCTCATGCAGAACATTAGAAACTATTGCAGATGAAAAAGGTTTTGTAAAAGCTTGTGAGGGAGATACTGGAATATATATTTATCCAGGATATAAATTTAAATGTTTAGATGGATTAATAACAAATTTCCATTTACCACAATCTACATTATTAATGCTAGTATCAGCATTAGCAGGAAGAGAGCATATTTTGAACGCATATAATGAAGCTGTAAAGGAAAAGTATAGATTTTTTTCTTTTGGAGATGCAATGTTTATAAAATAATAGAAAGAAAGGAAAAACAAAATGCCAAACGAAGCAGTAACATACGAATTACTACACATAGATAAAAACACCGGTGCCAGAAGAGGAATTGTACATACACCTCATGGCGACATACAAACACCAGTGTTTATGCCTGTTGGAACGCAAGCTACAGTAAAATCTATGACACCTGAAGAACTAAAGCAAATAGGAGCACAAATAATATTAGCAAACACATACCATTTATATTTAAGACCAGGACAAGATATTGTAAAAATGGCTGGTGGATTACATAAATTTATGAATTGGGATAGACCAATTTTAACCGATAGTGGTGGATTCCAAGTTTTTAGTTTAGGGGATTTACGAACAATTGCTGAAGAAGGGGTAGAATTTAAATCACATTTAGATGGAAGTAAATTATTCTTTTCTCCTGAAAGTGTAATGAAAACTGAGGAGGATTTAGGTGCAGATATAATAATGGCATTTGACGAATGCTGCCCATACCCATCAACATACGAGTATACTAAAAATTCAATGGAGAGAACTACAAGATGGGCTAAAAGATGCAAAGAGGCACATACTACTAAAAATCAGGCTTTATTTGGAATAATACAAGGTGGATTTTTTGAAGACTTAAGAAAGCAAAGTGCGAAAGACCTTGTAGAATTAGATTTACCTGGATATGCAATAGGTGGAATTAGTGTAGGTGAACCTAAAGAGAAGTTTATAGAAATGCTAAGATACACAGCACCATTAATGCCAGAAAATAAGCCTAGATATTTGATGGGAGTAGGAACACCAGATTATCTAATAGAAGCGGCTTTAGCTGGAATTGATATGTGTGATTGTGTTTTACCAACAAGAATAGCAAGAAATGGAACTGCTATGACATGGAATGGAAAGATAGTAGTAAGAAATGCAACATATGAAAAAGATTTTACACCTTTAGATCCTGAATGTGACTGCTATGCTTGCAAAAACTATACTAGAGCATATATAAGACATCTTGTAAAAACAAAAGAAATTTTGGGCACAAGATTATTATCAATTCACAATTTATATTTCTTGACTAAACTTATGGAAAGGGTTAGAATAGAAGTAGAGAACGATAATTTATTGAATTTTAAAAATGAATTTTACAAAAAATATGGCTACACAGAAGAATAAGGGGGTTCTTATATGGATATGTTAGGAAGTAATGAACGTGAGTTTAATCGTGCAAAAAGTATGAAAGTAATTAAAATAATAGCTATAATAATAGCATTATTATTCTTAGTAACTGTAGGTATAATAGGAGCTATATACTATTTGCAAAGCTCTGAATTTAAAATGTATGTTGATGGTAGCAGAGTAAGCAAAGTACCTAGTGACTTAATTGTAACTAGCGATGGAAAAACATACATATCTATAAATGATTTCGCACAATATGTGAAATATACTGTAAAAAAGGGAACATACAAACAATATTCAGAAGATATAACTAGTTGCTATGTGGAATGCAATGAAGAAGTTGCTAATTATACAGCAAACTCTTCAACAATATATAAAAAAGTAAAAACAAGTAATGATTCAGAGTATGAATATTTTACTTTAGCAGATCCAGTAAAAATGATTAATAATAAGCTATATACAACAATGGAAGGATTATCAATAGGCTGCAATTCAAGCATTACCTATGATGAAAAAGAAAATACTTTAAGAATTTATACTCTTTCATATTTAACACAATATTATAGCAATAGAGTGGATAATGCTGTAATTGCCTCAGAAAAAGTAGATTTTAATAATAAAAAAGCTATATTATATGGATTAGTTGTAATTGCAGATGAAGATGGAAATTATGGAGTTGTTGATCTAAATGGAAACTCAGTAATAGGTGAAAAATATAAAGATATTGTATTTGCTGAAGGAGCCAAAGAATTTATAGTAACAACTGCAGAAGATAAAATTGGAATTATTGGTATAGATGGAACAACAAAGATAAGACCAGAATACGGAAAAATAAAGAAGATATATAATAATGAAGAATTATATTTGATTGCAAATAACAATAAATATGGAGTAATAACAAAGGCAGGAAAAACTGTTATTTTCCCAGAATATGATGCAATTGGAATTGATGAAAGCAAAATGGATGATAGCAATATAGAAAATAACTATGTATTTTATGATAATTGCATACCTGTTAAAAAAGGCGATAAATGGGGATTAATGAGCATAACAGGACAAAAAATAACAGATACAATATATGATTCTTTTGGATGCATAATAGGAACATCAAATAACAAGATAGGAAATAACCTTCTATTAATTCCTGAATATGAAGCAATAGTTGTTCAAAAGGATAAATATTATGGATTAATTAATTCTTCTGGAAAAGAATTAATTCCTGCAGGTGTTACAGATATGTATTCGGTTACATCAGAAGGAAAAAATGTTTATTATTTAACATATTTGGGTGAAACTATGAATGTAATAGATTATTTGCAAAATGAGCTAAAAATACCACCAGTAAATAGAAATACAGATACTACAACAAATACAATTACAAACACTATTTCTACGAATGTAGAAAACACAACAAATACTATTGGAGCAGTATCTGCAAATAATCAGATACAATAAAGGAGAATATTATGGAATACTATATAAAATTAGGAGTAACGCTGGTTATTATTTTATTAATATTTTGGATGGCAGATAGCCAAAGAAAGAACCAAAATAAAAAAATAAAACAGATGCAAGATGATATAAAAGTAGATGACAAGATAATTACTTATTCAGGAATAAGTGGTAAAGTAGTAAGAATAGAAGATGAACGAGTAATAATTCAATTAAATCCTAGTAATGTAGAAGTAGCAATAGAAAAATGGGCAATAGCCGGAATAGATGAAAAATAAAACATAAATTAAAACCTCTGATAATATATTTTAATATATTATTAGAGGTTTTTTAGGAGGTATAAATGAATTTGAAAAAACAAAGTGCTACAAAAGATAAATTAAAAGAAAATAGCAACATAGTAACACTATTAAAAGGGAGCATAATAGCAATAATAATTACTATGATAGGGCTTTTTATATTATCACTTGTTCTAACATATACATCTGTAAGTGAAAAAGTTAGTACACCTGTAATAATGGCAATAATGGGAATAAGTATATTAATTGGAAGCATAATAAGCTCTAGAAAAGTAAGCAAAAACGGAATGATTAATGGAGGATTAGTTGGTATTATTTATATACTATCAATCTTTTTATTATCAAGCATATGTGGTAGTGGATTCGAAATGAATATGTACACAATTCTAACAATGGTAATTGCTGTTGTAGCAGGAATAATAGGAGGAATAATTGGAATTAATATTAAATAACTTTTTATAGTAAAATGGGTTGATATTTTTTTATTTTTGGGGTAAAATCTAACAGTATGGAGGAAAAGTATGGTTACATTTGAAGATGTTAAAAATAGTGAGGAAATAAATTCTTTAATATTAAACTCACAAAAACAATTAAACGCTTTAGGGTATACAGAGCATTCTCTAAGGCACATTACAATTGTATCAAATAGAGCAGCTGAAGTTTTATCAAAATTAAACTACGATCCACACACAATAGAATTAGCAAGAATTGCAGGCTATATGCACGATATAGGAAATGCAGTAAACAGAACAGACCACGCGCATTCAGGGGCTATTCTTTCTTATGAAATATTAAAAAGCATGGGAATGAATATAGAAGATAGAACTCAAATAATGATGGCTATTGGAAACCATGATGAGGCAACTGGAACTGCTGTAAGTGATATATCTGCAGCATTAATCTTAGCTGATAAATCAGATGTTCACAGGGATAGGGTTGTTAATCAAAATCCACCTACATTTGATAAACATGATAAAGTAAATTATGCTGTTACGAAAGCAGAATTTGAATTAAATCCAGAAGAAAGAAAAGTAATATTAAGCTTAACTATTGATAGGAAAATATGTCCCGTGCTAGATTATTTTGAAATATTTATGGATAGAACAATGATGAGCAAGTATGCAGCTAAATATTTAAATTTATGGTATGAATTAATAATAAATGGAACAAGATTGTTGTAATTTTAGGAGGAATTAAAGTGAAAAAGCAAGAAAAAGCAAAAGTAAGAAAAACAAAACCACTTATAATATTAGCATATGTAATTATAATATTATTAATATCTTTGGTATCTTTTGGTGGGATATATGTAAAAGATAAAAACAAGATGTCTAATGTAATAAGAGATTACATTTTGGGTACTGATTTAGGAGCTTCAAGAAATATTGTAATCAAAGTGGACGAAGAAAATGAGGAGTTACTTACTGAAGAAAATTATGCAAAAGCAAGAGATATTGTGGTAAGCAGACTTAAATACATGAAATTAGACTATTATGAAATGAAGTTTGATGAGTCTACAGGAACAATATATTTGGATGTACCAGAAAATAGCAGAGCAGATTATGCAGCACAGTACAGTGTAACAAAAGGTGAGTTTAAAATAGAAGATAATGATACAAAAGAATTATTATTATCTAAGGCTGATGTAAAAGAGGCAAAAGTACAATACCAAACAACTGAAAGTGGCACTACAGTAGTGCTTAACATAGAATTCAACAAAGATGGTGCAGAAAAATTAAGAAACATATCAAATACGTATGTTCAATCAACAGATAGTGAAGGAAAAGATACAACTAAAAAAATAAAAATGTCATTGGATGATACTACTATAATGACAACATATTTTGCCCAAGAGATGACTGATGGGCAAATGCAGGTGTCTTTAGGTACAAGCAGTGATTCAGAGCAAATTCAAAATCGTATAACTCAAGCAACAAATATTGCAGTATTTTTAAATACAGATACAATGCCATTAACATATAAAATAGATGTAAATAAATCAGTATATTCAAGCCTTACTGATAATGTGCTAAAAATAGCAATAATTGTTTCAGTTGTAATTTTTGCATTATTATTAGTTTACATGATTATAAAATATAAGAAAGAAGCTTTATTAGCTGTGGTTACAAATATTGGATTTGTAGCAATATTACTATTAATTATTAGATACACAAATGTAGATATAACTTTAACAGGATTAATTACTATACCAATATCTATAATAATTCAATATGTATTTTTAATGAATATATTAAAAGTAAAAACAGAAAAAATAGATAATGATAGCAAAGTACAAAGAGTAAAAGAAACAATAAGAAATGGAATAGAAAAATTGATACCGGTAGCTGTAATTGCAGTAGTATTTGCTTTAACAAAATGGGAAACAGTTTATAGTGCTGGAATGCTATTGTTCTGGGAAATTGCTGTATTAATATTATACAATTTATCAACATTGAAAATTATGTTTTTAAAAAATGAACAATCTAAATAATCATAAAGATAGAAAGGAATAATTAAATGAAAAAGATAGCACAAATAATATTAATATGTTTAGTACTTGCTGGTATTATAGTTATAGCCACATTAGGATTTAATGTAGGTGTAAGATATGGCGAAAATACACAAATAAATATAAATATTGGAAAAGAATTTGATTCAAAAGATATAAGAAACATAGCTAAAGAAGTATTTGGTAACCAAAGTGTAATTGTAGAACATGTAGAGATTTATAAAGATGTTGTACAGATTACTGTAAAAGATGCAACAGATGAACAAATAGAAGAATTAAATAATAAAATTAATGAAAAGTACGAATTATCTAATGATTTGTCGAATCCTGATGATGTGTTGGTAGCAAGAAATGCAAATACAAGGCTACGCGATTTGGTAATGCCTTACATATTACCAATTTCAATTTCCGCAGCTATCATAGTAATATATGAATTAATAAGATTTAGAAAACTTGGAGTATGGAAAGTTTTGTATGGAGCTATATTAGCAATAATCGCTCCACAAGCAGTTTTATTTAGTATATATGCTATCACAAGAATTCCAGTAAATAGATTAACAGCTGCAATTTCTATAGCACTATATATATTATCAGTTTTTAAAGGAATAGAGATTTTTTTAGAAAAGAAACAAGAAAAAAATGTATAAAACTAAAAAATAATGTCAAAAAATAATTGCTATTAATATAATATATTAGTAGCAGTTATTTTTTTGAGAGGAATGAGAAATATGAATTATAGAATTAAAAATTGGTACTATAGATGCAGAAACGCTTTTTTTAGAAACGATGAATCAATAAGCTATGAGGAAGCTACAGAATTACTAGATAGAGGGCAAACAATTATAATAGATGTACGAACACAAGAAGAATACGAACAAAACCATATTCAAGGAGCAATTAATATACCAGTAAATGAGATAGCATACAAAATAGAAAAAGTAGAACCAGATAAAAATAAAATAATAATAGTTTATTGCAAAACTGGAAAAAGAAGTAGAATGGCAAAAAAATTGCTGTTGGAAGAAGGGTACACCAATATTTATATATTGTACCTTTAAAAAATAGAAATTTGTGCTTTCATAGTAATGATTGTACAAATTTCTATTTTGCATTATTTAATAATTTATAAGTTTTACATATGTTACAATTTGTGCAAATTTCTACATTATCCTCATAAATTAATTTTAATGTGTCTATAAATTCATCTGAAGCGCTTATTAGATGAATTATAATTTTGCTTGGTAACAAAGATAAAATTGTGTTTAAAGCATAATCATTTGAGGAAAAGGAAATATCTGATAAATAGCTCATATTTAATGAGTTTTTTGATATTGAAATTATTTGTTTTTCTTTATCTAATAATATAGACTCACCATTAATATATATCAAGTGAAGTAGATCGCTTTGCGCAGGCTTAGAGTTGATATAGAGTTTTAACAAGTTTATAAAATCAAAATATTCTCTATCAATTATGAATTGATTAACAGCAGTATCAACACAAGAGTCGATATAGTTTAAATATTTTGAAACTCTAAATCTTACAAAACCGTCCAATATCATAGATTTGTTCTCTGTGATATATTTTAAAATTTCAGTCCACAAGCAAAGGTTTCTATCAGAGTAGTTACTATTATTTAGTAATTGCAAGCAATTTGCTTCTATTAGCTCTATATCAGGAAAGTCGAAATAAAAATAATTTGAGAATATAATTTGCTTAATTATATTGGGCTCATAAAATTTGATAATACAGTCGCACAATATATTTGAAATCTCATTATTAAATTCTGAAATATTTTTTCCTTTATAGTGAATAATAAGATTAGTATATTTAGAAAAATTTTTCTTAGTAATAAATACGTCATCTAAATTAATAGAAGACATATTTTCTAATAAATAATTTATTATATTTTTATTATTATTTTTAATACACAAAGAAGCCATAAAAATATAAATCCCCCTGTATTTATTATCTACAAAAAAGTATTAGATATACATATATTATTCATTAAAAATATAAAGTGTTAAAAACAAAATAAAGACCTAAATAGCCTTTATTTATAAATTTTATAATCTATTTCAGGGAAGATACAATCTTTTTTCTCAATATCCTTTAAGAAATCTAAATCTACTTTATCATCTTTTAATTGATAATATAATTTTGTGAATCTTCCAATATGGTCTTTAATTCTTTTTTTAGCATAATCAACCATTGTACCATTAGTTATTATAAACAACCAATCACTGCTCTGTGCTAATAAAAGTTCTCTAGCACATTGGTTTAAAGCACGTATATTTTTCTTCTTTGTTTCATTTGCAAATAAGTTTGCAAGCTCTACCATTCTATCGCCAGCAACATGTAAATGCCTATGCACATAATCATTAGTAGGGTTTAGCCACACTTCGCTGTAGCCGTTAGCGCCCCAGCTTGATCTACAAGGTGTTGAAATTTGCATGGTAGGGTATTTATCTATATATTCACTTGGTGTAATTAAATCAAAATCACATTTATCATAATAAATTTTTTTGAATAATGTATACAACCAATCAGGACCTTCGTACCACCAATGACCATATAGTTCTGCATCATAAGGGCAGAGAACAATAGGTGGATTCTTAGTAAAGTTTGCAGCATCAGTAATTTGTTTTTCTCTAGAATCAAAGAAGTGACCAGATTGTTTATTTATGGAATCCTGTGCCCATTGCAAATTGTAGTAGTCCTTTTCGCAATCTTTGCCAGTAATTCTGTAATACTTAATTCCAGTAGGAACTCTAGCTCCATTTACAGCAATATATGGTTTTATGTAGTCATAAGGAGCATCATATCCAATATCTCTATACCATTCTCTATAATTGAAATCACCTGGATAACCATTGATAGAACTCCAAACTTGCCTAGAAGATTCCATATCTCTTCCAAAAGCTACTATTCCGTCTGGTGAAACAATAGGAGCCAAAGTACCGTAAATTGGTGTAGGGTTTGCATATAAAATTCCATGGGTTTCAGTTATAACATAATTAATACCAAATTCTTTTAAGTATTTATCTGCTTCTGGAATATAGCCACATTCTGGAAGCCAAATTCCACGTGGCTTTCTGCCAAAGTATTTTTCGTAAGTTTGCACTCCAACTGCAATTTGAGCTCTAACTGTTTTCTCGTTCACATATAGAATAGGGAAATAGCCGTGTGTGGCTCCGCAAGTAATAATTTCAAGAACACCAATATCTTGAAAATGCTTGAATCCAGAAATAATATTGCAATTATATATATCTTTGAAAACATGCAAATCGTTAGAATATCTATCAACATAGTATTGAGCCAATTTTTCTAAAGATTCATTATCTTTATTTCTAATAAGTTCTTTTTTGGCAAGCTCGATATGTGATTTTAAATATTTTATATATCTATTTTGTAGTAGTTTGTTATCAAGCATATTTAAAAGAGGTGGGGTCATAGACATAGTAATTCTAAAATCCACCTTTTCATCTACTAACTTTTTAAAATTCAAAAGAAGAGGAATGTAAGTTTCTGAAATTGCTTCAAATAACCATTGCTCTTCTAAATAGTCTTCACTTTCTGGATGATGTATAAATGGCAGATGTGCATGAAGCACAAAACTAACATAACCTTTAGGATTCTGTTTCATAAAATTCTCCTTTGCTAAAAGTGCTAGAACCAGGATTATTCAAGTGTGGGTTGCTAACAAATTTACTTTGTAAATCATATAAACTATAAATTTTTCCCATATTTCTCATGAAAGATAAAGAAGTAATAGATTCTGCAGATACAATATTAGTTTTTACATCTTTAAAATATACAGTGTCCATATTTTTACTGAATAAAACGTGATCATTAGGAGATTCAATCTCATTAGATTGTGCAATATATAAGTAATTATTTGGATTATCAAAATGTAATTCATTAATAAATGGCTTAGGTCTACGACCTAATTCTACAGTATATTTGCAATTTGAATCATTTACATGTAAATACCAACTATTTGCAAAATCGTTTATATCAATTTCAAAAGAGTAATGTAAAGTATCGTTATGAATAACTAAAACTGGTTTTGTGTTATTAAAGAAATTATAACCATATTTTTCTACAAAATTCGCTCTATCTGCGTCTGAAATATCCCAGTAAATGAATAGAGTAGTAGGTGTTTGGTATAAAATTTTAACTACAGTTTGATTATATCTATAAGGCAAATCATAGTACTCAACAGTTGTTTTATTTTCTAAAACCTCATCATTTGGAAGGGTAGCTTTCTTTGTTCTAGTAGTTTTTGCGGTAGAACGTTTTCTTGTTGTGGGTTTAGTCTCAGCCGTAGCTTTAGTTTTTGTGCTTTTCTTAGTAGTTGTCTTCTTTGCAGTAGAAGTTTTTGTAGCTTTTTTAGCCGTAGTTTTTGAAGTGGTACTAGCTTTTTTTGTAGAGCTTTTTCTAGTTGTACCAGTCTTTTTCGTAGCTTTTGCTATTTCTTTTTCATCTTGATTTTGTTCAAGTATTTCTGTTTTTTTAGGCATAATTTCCTCCTTTGTAAATATCTCTTAAAAACTTATTATATACTATATCAAAAAGAAAATAAATTCAATAGAAAGGCTTGAAATTTTTGGTAAAAATATTAAAAAAATTATCAAAAATTGTTTACATTTGTATTTTTTTTGTATACAATATAAAAAATATTTGTGTAGATAAACAAAAGAAGATTTTTTGAAGGGAGAATTATCAAATGAAGATATTGATGCTTACATGGGAATATCCACCAAGGATAGTAGGGGGAATCGCTAGAGTAGTACACGATTTATCAAAAAGACTAATAAAAGATGGACATGAGGTTACTGTTGTAACTTATAGGGACGGAACAGATGTGCCAGAATATGAGAACGATAGAGGCGTAAATGTATACAGGGTAGATAACTATATGATTCATCCAAATAACTTTATTGATTGGATTATGCAACTAAATTTTAATTTAATTGCTAAAGCAACAGAAATTATAAATAAAGAAGGAGCATTTGATGTAATACATGCACATGATTGGCTAGTTACATATGCTGCAAAGACTTTAAAAAATTCTTTTGGAATTCCAATTGTAGCTACAATACATGCTACAGAAGCTGGAAGAAATAGCGGAATTCATGATGAAACACAAAGATACATAAATGATACAGAATGGTTATTAACCTATGAAGCAACAGAAGTAATAGTAAATAGTAATTTTATGAAAAATGATATTCAAAGATCTTTTGGATTACCATTTGATAAAATAAATGTTATACCAAATGGTATAAATATGAATAATTTTACAGGTATCGACAGAGACTATGATTTTAGAAGACAATATGCAATGGATAATGAAAAAATAATTCTTTATGTAGGCAGATTGGTATACGAAAAAGGAATACAACATTTAATTTCAGCTATGCCAAAAATATTGGATAACTACCATGATGCTAAGTTGGTAATTGCTGGAAGAGGCGGAATGATTGATGAATTAAGGCAACAAGCAAACAGCATGGGATTAGCAGATAAGATATACTTTACAGGATACTTAGATTCTAAGAAAGTTCAAAAAATGTACAAATGTGCTGATGTTGCAGTATTTCCAAGCACATACGAACCTTTTGGAATAGTAGCCCTAGAAGCTATGCTTGCAGGTGTTCCTACAGTGGTATCTGATACAGGAGGACTAGGAGAGATAATAGAGCATGGAGTAGATGGAATGAAGAGTTATGCAGGAAATCCTAATTCTATAGCTGATTCAGTAATATCTTTATTATATGATCATCAATTAGCAAGCAATGTGTCTAAAAAAGCAGTTCAAAAAGTAAAGAATAATTTCAATTGGGAAAAAATTGCACAAGATACTCATTTTACATACGAAAAAGCAATCTGCCAAACTGTAGCAGAAAGACAAGCAGAACAAATGCTACAAGAAAAAGCAAAGAAGGCAGAAAATACACAAAAAGAGATTACAAATTTATTAACATTCAAAAAGAAACATGCATATGCTTAAAGGCTAGCACAGGAGGTTTAGTATTATGAATATATATGATACAGCAAATAATTTAGCAAGTGAAATAAGAAATTCTAATGAGTACAAAGATTATGCAAAAATTAAAAAAGAAATATTTGAGAATAGCGATAAAAAGGCTAAATTACAAGAATTTGAGCAAGCAAGATATACTACTCAATTGGAAGCAATGCAAGGAAAAAAGCAAGATGAAAATGTGATGAATAGTTTACAAGAAATGTATGCAAAATTAATAGAAGATGAGCAGATTAAAAAATATTTTGATGCAGAAATGAAATTTAATGTTATGATTGCAGACGTAAACAAAATTATAGCAGAAGCAGTAAAAGATGTATTATAAAAAGCAAATAGAGGGTACAAAAATTGTGCCCTTTTATGATTTTAGAGGAGGTTTTTATGGAATTAGTAATTATAATTTCGCTTATTATATTTTTGTTCGTATTAAAAATTGGATTGGATATAAAATTAAAAGATTTAAAAAGAATAAAAGAATTAGGGTATGATGAAAAGCTAAAGGAGCTAACAAATAAATTGCCTGATAATATAGAAATATGTAAAGATATGTTGAAAATTATAAAAAATGACGAAACCAAAATAGAAGAAAGCAAAGACGAAAAAAATACAACTAGCTTGTATATTGTGATGTCAAATAAAATATTAATTGGCAACATAAAAAATACTTTTACAAGAATTCAAACAATTGCACATGAATGCATACATTCTAAACAAAGCAAAGTAATGAAGAAATTTAATTTTATTATTTCTAATATAATAGGAATAATATATGTAATTCTAATAGCTATAATTTTGTTTAATAAATTTGAAAATCCGATAATTTTTGGAATTTTATTAATTGCATATTTACTATTAGGAATATCTAGGCTTATTGTGCGCAGTTATTTAGAAATAGATGCTATGATGAATGCAAAATATTTAGCCAAAGACTATATGGAAAGCAAAGGAATATTATTGCTAGATGAGATACAAAATATTATAGATGGATATGATGAGATAAATTCTGTGGGAATAAAATTTTATATTTTTGTATTAATACTTAAATTTATAATGCAAATTATTTTATTATTTTTTATTTTGATGTTATTCCCACCAATAGCGTTATTATAAAAAAATAGAAAATATTGTATTTTCTATTTTTTTTGGTATAATATATATGGAAAAAATCAACAATATAGAGAAATAGAGCAAATATACTAAAGGAGGATTTTTGTATGGTAAAGAAAGTTGCAATATTAGCAAATGGAGGAGACGTGGCAGGATTTAATGCTGTTATTAGAGCAATATTAAAAACTGCAGAAAATAATGGGATTGAGTGCTACGGTTTTATAGATGGATATAGAGGATTGTTAAAAAATGAATATGTTCGTTTAAGCACATATAATAAAAATAATGCGTCTGGAATACTACCTAAGGGAGGTTCAATTATAGGATCTTCTACAAATGCTAATGTGTTTAATTATAAAGTGGTATTACCTAACGGAGAAGTAGAATATAGAGATTTATCAGACCAATGTGTACAGAATATAAAAGATGATGGATTTGATTGCTTATTTACGCTTGGTGGAGATGGAACTCAAAAATCTGCAAGAGATTTTTCTTTAAAAGGAATAAATGTTATAGGAGTACCAAAAACAATAGATAATGATGTTGCATGTACAGATATTACATTTGGATATAATACGGCTGTATCAGTGGCTTCCGATGCTTTGGACAGGCTTCATACTACTGGAGAAACACATCACAGAATAATGGTGTTGGAAGTAATGGGAAGATATGCAGGATGGATTGCATTAGAATCTGCAATTGCTGGAGGAGCGGATATTGCATTAATACCAGAAATACCATATGATATAAATTCTGCAGTTGCTAAAGTAAAAAGAAGAGAAGAAGCAGGAAAAGAATTTAGCGTAGTGGTTGTTGCTGAAGGTGCAATGCCTAAAGGAGGAACTTACACAGTAGAAGGAACAAGGGATAATGGTGCAGGAGTTGATAATAATAAGCTAGGTGGTGCAGGAGAGAAAGTAGCAAGAGAATTAGAAAAGCTAACAGGTCTTGAAGCAAGATGCACAGTACTTGGATATATGCAAAGAGGCGGAACACCTACAGCCTTTGATAGAGTTTTATCAACAAAATATGGCGCAAAGGCTATGGAGCTTGCAATGGAAGGTAAATTTGGAACTTTGGCAGTAATAAGGAATGGAAAATTAGATTCAGTTTCATTAGAAGATGTTGTTGGAAATAATAAGAAAGTAGGAGCTGTATCAGGAAATACTGCAGAAAGCAATATAAGAAAAGTAAGCATGGACGATGATTTAGTTAAAACAGCTAGAAGTATTGGAATATGTTTAGGAGATTAGAAATGAAAGGAATTTAACAATGATAAATTTTAAAGAGATAGTAGCAGAAGTAATAGCAAAAAATACAGATATAGAAAAACAAAAAATATTACAAAACTTAGAAGTACCTAAAAATACTACTATGGGAGATTGGGCGTTCCCATGTTTTATCCTTGCTAAAGAATTGAAAAAATCACCAGTAACAATAGCACAGGAATTACAAGAAAAAATCCAAAACCAAATAACAAATGGAGAAATTGCTGAAATATCTGATGTTTCAGCAGTAAATGGATTTTTAAACTTTAAAATAAACAATGAAGCTTTGGCTAAAGATGTTATAAATGAATTTAAAAATTCAAATAAAGAATATGGAAAATCAACTATGGGAGAAGGAAAAACAATACTAGTAGAATATTCTTCTCCAAACATAGCGAAACCATTTCATATAGGACATTTAAAAACAACAATTTTAGGACATTGCTTGTACAATGTGTATAAATTTTTGGGATATAATACAATTGGATTAAACCATTTGGGAGATTATGGCACACAATTTGCTAAACTTATAGAAGGTTACAAGAGATGGAAAGATGAATACGATTTTTCTGTTGAGCCAATAGATACGATGGGAAAATTATATGCAAGAATAAATGCTTTGTGTGAAGAAGATGAAAGTGTATTAGAAATATGCAGAGAAAATTTTAAGAAGCTAGAAAATGGAGACCCATATTGTGTGGAAGTATGGAATAAATTTAGAGAATTAAGCTTAAAAGAATTTGAAAAAATCTATGACATGCTTGGAGTAAAATTTGATTCTACAAATGGAGAAGCTTTTTATTCAGATAAAATGCAAGAAGTAATAGATATTTTAGAGAAAAGCGGAAAATTAACAGAATCACAAGGTGCAAAAATAGTAGATTTAACGGATAAGGGAATAGATACACCATGCATAATTCAAAAGGCTAATGGCTCTTCAATATATGCTACAAGGGATTTAGCAGCTATATTATATAGAGCAAGAACATATGATTTTGATAAGTGTTTGTATGTGGTTGCAATAGAGCAAAATTTACATTTTAGACAAGTTTTTGCTGTGGCAGAATATTTAGGAATTGATAAAAAATACACAGATGGTTTAAAGCATGTAAGCTATGGTATGATAAGATTGCCAGAAGGAAAAATGTCTACAAGAAAGGGAAATTTTGTAAAAGTAAATGACTTGCTAAATGAATCAGTTTCAAAAGTAGAAGAAATTATGAGCACTAGGGATATAGAGAATAAAAAAGAAATAGCTAAAAAGGTTGGAATTGGAGCAGTGGTATTTAATAATTTATGCGAGAATAGAGTAAAAGATCAAGTATTTGATTTAAACCAAGCTTTAAATTTTAACGGAGAAACAGGTCCATACATTCAATACATATGTGTAAGAGCAAATAGTGTTTTAGAAAAAGCAGGCTATATTCCAGCAGCTGAAGACATTGATACAAAAGAGCTTCAAGGTGAAGATGCTGTAAATATCTTAAACCTAATATATAAATTCCAAGAAACCTTAATTTCTGTTGCTGAGAAAGATGAACCATCAATATTAACAAGATATTTAATAGATTTAGCAAAAAGCTTTAGTGTATTTTACAATAACAACAAGATAATGAATGATGATAAAAAAGTGCAAGATGCACGTTTATACTTAACATATATGGTAAGAACAATATTAGAAACAGGCTTAAATTTATTAGGAATAGAAGTACCAGAAAAAATGTAAAAACTCTGAAAGGAATATGAATGAATAAACAAATTTTGAAGCATGTGATTAGATATATTTTAATGATTTGTATAATAATGATTGGGAGCATTATATTTGGATTTTCTGCTGAAAATGGGGACAAATCTGCAAGCACAAGTACAAAAGTTGCAAGGTTTATCGTTATACACTCGGAAAAAAATAAATCAGAGGAGCAAATAAACAGAGAAGTAGAGATGATACAACCAATTATTAGAAAAATTGCACATTTTTCTATTTATGCATTGCTAGGCTTCTGCATAATGGGCTGTGCTGCTACTTATAAAGGAAGCAAGCTTATAAAATTTGATATAAGCATAATAATATCATTTTTATATGCATGTACGGATGAGTGGCACCAAAGCTTTATACCAGGTAGAAGTGCGCAATTTTCTGATGTGTGCCTAGATACTTTAGGAGCGCTTTTGGGAATAATGGTAATTTTAATTGCAATGTGGATACATGAGGCAAGTGTTAAACGCAGTAGCAAAAAAATAAAAACATTAGCAGAAGAAAATAAAAAAAGTACTAAAAAAAGAAGCGTATGCTTTATTGCTAGCACGGGAGGGCATCTAAACGAATTACTTCAAGTTAAACCACTTTTTAAAAATTATAACTATAATATAATTACAGAAAAAACAAAAGTAGATGATAGCTTAAAAGAAGAATATGGAAATAGAATTCATTTTTTGATATACGGGACTAAGAAATATCCTATAAGATATATTTTTAAATTCATATTAAATAGTTTTATTAGTCTATATTACTTTTTTAGATACCAGCCTGAAGTTATTGTAACAACTGGTACACATACAGCAGTACCAATGTGCTATATAGCAAAGATTTTTGGCAGTAAAGTTATTTTTATAGAAACATTTGCCAATAGAACCGTAGGTACTGTAGCGGGTAGGCTTGTATATCCAATAGCAGATACATTTGTGGTACAATGGGAAGAACTTCATAAAGTTTATCCGAAATCTGTCTGTTGGGGGTGGATTTATTGATATTTGTAATATTAGGGACTCAAGACAAACAATTTACAAGATTGTTAAATGCTATTCAAAAGCAAATAGATAAAGGCAATATAAAAAAATCAGAGAAAATAATAGTTCAAGCTGGTAGTACGAAATATAAATCTGATGATATGGAGATAAGAGATTATATAGGAGTGCAAGAGTTTGAAAATTTAATAGATAAAGCGGATTTAATTATATGCCATGCTGGTGTGGGTACTATACTTACAGCTTTAAAGAAAAGAAAAAAGATAATAGCAGCTGCGAGATTAGCAAAATACGGTGAACATGTGAATGACCACCAATTGCAAATACTAGAAAATTTTAGCAAAAAAGGTTATATATTAGCCTTAGAAGATTTTGCTAAATTAGATGAAGTCTTAAAACAAGCTGAGGATTTTAAACCAAAATCTATTAGAACTAATAGAAAATATTTTATTAGTCAATTAGAAAAGGAAATAAACATATTATAATATTCAAAGGAGGAAACAAGATGTAAGGCAAGAAAAACGAGATTGAGGAGTTAAATGGATTTAAAGATTTGAGGATTGTGGATAATTTTTATCAAACTTCAAGCTTTTTTCCAATGCCAACTACAGAAATAGGAACTTTAAGTGAGAGTGGTCAAACAAATTTGGGTTCATATTCACTATGTTTTCCATATTATATAGCTGGAAAAGATTATTATGCTATGGTATTGTGTTGCAGAAATAGCTCTAATACTGCTAAAAACATATTAAGAACAGGCAAGTGCTCTATCAATTTTATTACAGATAATAGAAGGTATTTTAAAGAAGCGGTAAGATTAGGATACCCAGGAGAAACAACAGAAGAAAAAATGAAAGATTGCATATTTAATTTAGTAGATGGAAAAAACGCAAGAGAAAATCCAAATGAACAATTTCCAAAAATAGTACAAGAAGCTTTTCAAGTGTTTGAATGTACATGGGTAAGAGAATTAGATGGAGCAGAAAACGATACTGTTCAAGAAGAATATCTTCCACCATATCATCAATTTAATGGAATAACAAGCAAATTTGGTGCACATTTTATATTAAAGATAGACCATATATTAATGAAGCCTAAGTACTACAATGCAATAATAGATGGAGTAAATTATAACAGTTTTCCAAGAGTACCAGTTGATTATGGATATAGAGATAATAAAAACTTCTGGTATACTAAATTTAGAAGACCAATTGCAGAGCCTATTCCAGCAAGTAAAGGAATAAGTTTGGATACTGTAAAATATGCAGCATCAAGAATTGATCCGGAAATAAAATTTACAGATGAAGCTTGTAGTAAATTAGTGAAAGTTCCAAGAGTATTTCTAAGTACTGTTTTAAAAGGCTGTGTAGCATGGGCAAAAGAAAACAATGTTACTTTAATTACGGAAAAAGAAATGCAAATAATACAAGATAAAAGAAGTAAAGAAAAGAAATAGGCAAATTACTAATTAATATCATATAAAGAGATATTATAAAAATGAGATTTTAATTAAAAAAATTTAAATCTCATTTTTATTTTTTGTATTCTTAAAAAATATTTAAATTATATAGTTGGTCAAAAAATTTTATAAAAAATAAATTTATAAAATCAAAAAATACTTGAAACAAATAAAACATATTGTTATAATAAAGGCAAATTAAAGACAATAAATCATCAAATGATTTCATTAAGTTATATACTTAACGATGAATTCTATATGAAAATTATACCAATAAAAGTCTTGTATTTCAAGAAAAATACAAAAAAATTAAGCATATTTTTTTGTATTAATTTGAATTAGTTATAAAAAACAGCTGAAACACTGTAAAACAGTTATATCAATTGTTTTACCAATTTAATTTTTGTAAATTTACTTCTTTAAGTATATAACTTAAGGAAGTTGGAAAAGATAATAAAAAAGTAGTAATACCAAAGAAAATAAGGAAAGGAAATCTAATATAATGAAAAACATAAATGTTAAATTCAAAAATAGAAAAGAAAATATAAAAAATCAAAAAGGAATTACATTAGTTGCTTTAGTAGTAACAATAGTAGTTTTATTAATATTGACAGGAGTGAGCTTGAATTTGCTAATAGGCAATAACGGAATAATGACACGTGCGAAGCAATCAAAAATAAGTAATGATTTAAGTGCATATAAAGAGCAATTAGCGATGTTTATAGCAGATAAAAAAGTAGAAAATCCAGAGTTTTATGAATCAAGCTTAACAGCAGGAAAAAATAATTTGTATTATAATACAAAAACATCAGAAGATGAAAAGACAATAAAAGATATAATAAAAGATGTGAAAGATGAATATTTAGATAGCTTAGAAGTAGTAAAAGGAAAATTAACGATAAATACACAAGATAAAAATATAATAAAAGTAGCACAAGCAGTGGGAGTAGAACCAAATCCATATGTAATAAAAGACGGAGAACTAATGTCAAATAACGGAAATCTGCTACTAGTAGATGAACAAGGAACATTAACATTGCCAGATAGTGTAACAAAAATCGGAGAAGGGGCATTTGCAAATGTAGAGGGATTAAAAACAATAATAATTCCAGGAACAGTGAAGACAATAGGAAGAAATGCATTTAGAAGTAATACAACATTGGAAAAAGTAGTCATACAAGAAGGAGTAGAAAAAATAGAGGACAGTGCTTTTGCAGAATGTGGCAATTTAGTAGATGTATCGTTGGCTGATACAATAACTAGCATAGGAAGAGAAGCCTTTTATTTATGCAGAAAGTTGGAAACAATAGAAATACCAACTAATCTAGAAGAAATAAACGAAATGACATTTTCACTTACAGGAATTTCATCAATAAAGCTTAGAGGTGACAAGGTGAGGAAAATTCAAAGAGAAGCATTTTGTGGTTGCAAAATGAGTCATTTTACAATAACCAAAAATGTAGAATATATAGATGCAACAGCATTTTCTAGTTGCCTTGAACTTACAGATATAGTAATAGATGATCAAAATAATAATTTTATGTATTCTAATGGTTTGCTAATGACAAAAAGCATGGATAATATAATATTTGTATCTAGCAAGTATTATGAAAATAAAACAACTTTTGAAATACCCGAAGGTATAATAGAATTTTCTTGTAATATTTCTAAATTGGATAGTATAACAAAATTGATAATTCCAGCAAATACAAAAAGTATAAGTGCAAGAAATCTACCGCAAAATATAAGCCAAGTTGTAATAGCAACAAATAATGAAAATTTAAAAACGGTAGAAGATTGTATTTATACAAAAACAGAACCAGAAATATTAATTTATTGTTATTCAAAAGCAAGTGAGATAAATTTAAAAGGACCAGCAAAAGAGGTAAAACAATTTGCGTTTAAAGGAGCAACTAATGCGACCAAAATAGAACTTAATGAAAAAACGGAAAAAATAGAAAATCAAGTGTTTTCACAAAATAAAAAATTAAAAGAAGTAATATTAGGAAAATATGTGAATAATATAAATCCATTAATAGCACTAGGAAAGTATGATATAAATATAACAATAGATAAAGAAAATTCAAATTATATATTAGAAAATGGAGTATTATATAATAAAAATAAAGATAAAATAATAACTGTATTTACTGAGATAAAAGGCAGGTTTAATCTTTTAGATAGTGTAAAAACAATTGGAACTTCAGCGTTTGCATATCAATATGGAATTACTGAAATAAATTTATTGAAAATTGAAAGAATAGAAAACCATGCATTTTTTTCATGCTATAGTCTTAAAAATATAGAAATTCCCAATACGATAAAAGAAATTCTTCCAACTGCATTTTTACGGAGCAACAGCAACAAACAAAATTATAATTCATAGAAAGGAAAATGCAATTACAGGAAGTCCTTTTGGAAGCCCATTTGGATTAAGAGCGATAGAATGGACTGGTGATAATTAATAAATAAAATAAAAAATGAAACATACTGTTAACTATAAAATTAAAATGCACCCACTGGGATTGATAAACCCAATGGGTGTAAAAGCGCTATGATAAATTAGAATAAATTTGAAAATTGTTTTACTATTCCATTTACAAAAAATTCAGCCATATCTAAAATTTCTTGTTGAATCTTATCAAATGCACGTATATCTGCACGATAGTCTTTTTTTAAACGAGCACTAACTTCATCAGAAATTAATTTTAAATGCTCGTAAAACATTTTTCTAAGCATTTCTCTAGAATAGTAAGGATTTATAGAACTAAAAAAATCAGCCATTTCGTCAGCGTTTTTATGCCATCTAGCGTCTAGCTCCGTAGCTAACCTCTTATTGTTATTCTTTAATGCAACTATTAAACGTTCTCCAATTTCTAAGTGTTCTGTTAATAGCCTTTCAATTTTGTTTGCGACAGTATTTCCATAATATCTTCTAAATATATTTACTATATCCTTATGATTTTGCAATAGACGTGCCCTAGTAGCATCTAAATCTCCAAGATTATCTGCAATGCTAATTAAAAGCATCCTAGTCCACATTATATGTTGTTCCCATGCTAAATTCATAAGTGTTAATAAATTAACGTGTTTTACACTTACATTCATAATAAACCTCCATATAGGGTATTTCCCTTAAAAATATCTCTATATAGAATATTAAAAAAATTTAAAAAGGTTACTTAAAAATTTATAGAAATGAAAAAACATACTGTTTTAATTAATTCTAAAAAATTATAACAAGTATGTTTTATTTTTCTTTAAGTTACATACTTAACGAAGTAAATATTATAAAACAAATTCGTTATAACGCTTGATACAATAGCTTTCAACGTTTTAGCTTCTTTAAAAATCAATTAAAATGAAGATTAAAAAATTTCATTTAATTTTTTAAGATTTTGCTTGAAATACAAGTTCTTTATTGATATAATTTTTATATAAAAGATTTCTTTAAGTATGTAACTTAAGGAAGTTGGAAAAGGTAATAAAAACATGGAAATACCAAAGAAAATAGAGAAAGGAATCTTATATAATGAAGAAATTAGCTATTGAAAGTGCAAAAAATAAAAAAGGAATTACATTGGTTGCATTAGTGGTAACAATAGTAGTTCTATTAATATTAGCTGGAGTAAGTTTGAATTTATTGATAGGAAACAATGGAATAATGACTCGTGCAAAACAGGCAAGAATAAGTAATGACTTAAGTTCATATAAAGAGCAATTAGCAATGTTCATAGCGGATAAAAAAACAGAAAATTCAGAATTTTATGAATCAAGCCTGACAGCAGGAAAAAATAATTTATATTATAATACAAAAACATCTGAAGATGAGAAAACAATAAAAGATATAATAAAAGATGTTAAAGATGAATATTTAGATAGTTTGGAAGTAGTGAAAGGAAAATTAACGGTAAATACCCAAGATAAGAATATATTAAAAGTAGCACAAGCAGTAGGAGTGGAACCAAATCCATACGATATAAAAGATGGAGTATTGCAATCATCAGATGGTAATTTGCTATTAATGGATGAAAACGGGACATTAACGATTCCAAATAGTGTAACAGAAATAGGCGAAGGAGCTTTCTCAGGAATAACGGGATTAAAAACAATAATAATACCAGGAACAGTAAAAACTATAGCAACCAGTGCATTTGCGTTCAATACAACACTAGAAACGGTTATATTAGAAGAGGGAATACAAAAAATAGGATATCAAGCATTCAATGGATGTTCTAATTTAAAAAGTATAACCTTACCACAATCGTTATCAACTATAGGCGCACTAGCTTTTTATGGCTGCGAAAAATTAGAGACAGCTACAATACCTTCTAAAGTTAGAAATCTAGGTGGATATGCTTTTTGCGATTGCACTTCATTGATTGAGGCTGTATTTGAAAATGGAAACAATGTTGTGAGTGATCATTGTTTTGCGCAATGTATTAATTTAAGAAAAGTAACAATACCAAGTACAGTACAAACCATTAATTCAACTGCATTTGACAACTGCTTAAAATTAGAAGAAATTAATTTAGAAGATAACCAAAGTTATGTTTTTAGCAATGGAATATTAAAAACAGCAGATGGAGCCGATATTATTTTCATGACAAATGAAATACTATCAAGTGATACATTGGATATTCCTGAAGGATTAAAGAACTTTGGGATGAATATAGCAAAATATACAAATATAAAACAAATAATTATACCATCCACATTGACATCTTTTGTAGATGCAGGCAGTTTGCCAACAAGTATAAATAAAATAGAAGTGGCAACAAATAATACGAAATATATATCAGAAAATGGAATATTATATACAAAAGATGACAAGGCGTTAATAGTATGCTATTCAAAAGAAAAAGATATAAATATAGAAGAAGGAATATTAACTTTAAATGCTTATTGTTTTAAACAAGCTGTGAATGCAGAAAATATTATTTTACCAGAAAGTCTACAAACAATATTATCAGGAGCATTGAGAGAAAATAACAAATTTAAGAAAATATTGATAGGCAAAAATGTATCGTCAATATCTCCTATGTTTAAAGTAATAAATTATGCTGGAACAGTTGAAATAAGCGAAGAAAATCCATATTATACAATTGAAAACAATATATTATATTCGAAGGACAAGAAGACTTTAATATGTGCATTATATCAAATAACAGGAAGCTTTACTGTGCCAGGAACTGTTGAAAATATTGGAAACCTTGCATTTGATGTACAAGGAATGCAAGAGGTAATATTAGAGAGTGGAGTTAGAAAAATAGATAGTGCAGCTTTTTCACAATGTTCAAATCTTAAGAAAATAACAATACCAGATACAGTAACTAATATGGGAGAGGATTTGTTTGAGAGGTGTAATAATTTAGAGAGTATTGTAATAGATAATAAAGAAGGTGCCATTTCAGGAGTGCCATGGGGAGCACCAAAAGGAATGAGAGCGATAACTTGGAAAAAATAATGAAAAAGACTACACAAAACATAAAAAATATGGTATAGTAATATTGGATGCAATAATTTTATAAACTAGCATATAATAATATTGCTAGTAATAGCAAAAAAAGTTGGTGAATCCAGCCATAAAATTGGAACTTAAAAAAGTGAGGGTTAGAGTAAAAGCTCTAATCCTTTTCTGTACAATCTGTGGGGAATAATTAAGATACTACAATTTTAAGTTATTGGAAGAAAATTATAAAAAGAAAAAAGGAGGTTTAATAAAGTGGAAGATACAATAGTATATTTAATTAGACATGCCGAAACTGTTGATGAGAATGGCATTAGAAATACTAATGAAGATTCTCAAATGATTAATGAAAAAGAAATATTATCAGTAGAAGGAGAAGAACAAGCAAAAAAATTAAGCGAAAATGCAGAATTAAAAAATTTAGATATTATATGGTCAAGTAGTTATACTAGAGCTAAAGCAACAGCAAAATATATTGCAAATGTAAATAATTTACCTTTTAATTTAGATAACGACTTAAGTGAAAGAAAATTAGGAAATTTAAAGGAATTAGAAAAATTTATGAAGGATAAAAGTACGAGAGATCCTTCACAAGAACAATTATTAGATAGAACATTCAGAACATCCGATGGAGAAAGTGCAGAACAAACTAGAGATAGGATGAATAAATTTTTTGATAGAATACTTAAAAAATATGAGGGAAAAAGAATTGCAGTAGTTAGTCATGGAGGGGCAATAAAGTTCTTTTTATTAAATTGGTGTACGGTAAATGATAATGTTGAACTTGTATATAAGAAAAATACAATTTTAAATATAAAATCACCATGTTTGTTAAAGTTAACTTTTAGAAAAAATGAGTTGATTAATTTAGAACAAATAGATTAAGCTAAAAGCCATAAAACGAATCTATAATAAAATTCATTTATGGATTTTAGCTAGTCATAATATTTGACAACTATACCGATATAATGTATAATATAGGTATGACTGTCAAAAAAGAAGGTGATTTTTAATGGATAATATAGAAAAGATTAAAGGACTAGTACAAAATAATAATGGCATACTATTAGTAAAAGAAGCACAAGAAAACTACATTCATAGACAATATATAAAGCAACTAGAAGAAACAGGATATTTGAAAAAAGTATCAAAAGGAGTATATGTAGAAGAAGATAAAGAAATAAATGAATTTTTTATCTTAGGACAAAAATATAAAAAAGGAATCTTTTCACATAATACAGCATTATATTTTTATGATCTAACAGATAGAACACCAATAAGAATGGATATGACATTTCCAAGCTATATAACTGTACATGATAAATCTATAAATGTTCATTATATAAAAAAAGAAAAACATCTTTTAGGATTAAAAGAGATGAGACTACAAGATGGAACAACAATACAAATATACGATATGGAAAGAACAATATGTGATATTATTAGAGATAGAAATAAGATAGATCCACAAATATTTAATAATGCTATAAAAGGATACATTAAGAAAAAAGAAAAAAATCTAATTTTATTATATGAATATGCAGAAGAATTTAAAATACAAAGTATATTAAAGAATTATATGGAGGTGTTATAACTGAAAAGAAATACAATGAGTTTTAAAGCTATAATAAATAACATGGCAAAAGAAAATAATGTAACAGCACAATCAGTTTTACAAACATATATGCTAGAAAGGCTATTAGAAAGAATATCAATTTCAAAATATAAAGATAATTTTATATTAAAGGGAGGAATGTTAATATCTGCAATGCTTGGAATTGATAGCAGAACTACAATGGATATGGACACAACAATAAAAGGCTTTCCATTAACAAAAGATAATATTACAAATATTATGGATGAAATATGTAATATAGAAATTGATGATAATGTGACATTAAAAATTAACAAGGTTGAATTAATTAGAGAAGATGATGATTATGGTGGATATAGAATTACATTTGAAGCAAAATATAATAATGAAATGCCAGTTATAATGAAAATAGATATTACAACAGGAGACAAAATTACATATAAAGAAATCAAGTATAGTTTTACATTAATGCTAGAAGATAGAAAAATACAAATATGGTCATATAATGTAGAAACTATCATTGCCGAAAAATTTGAAGCTATTGTAAAAAGAGGTGTGCTTTCAACAAGAATTAGGGATTATTACGATGTTTATATGCTTATAAATACTCAAAGCAAAATTATTGATAAAAGAACCTTAAAAGATGCGATAACTTTAACAGCACAATATAGAGGAACAAGTGAAATAATAAAAGATTGGAAGAAGATAGTGGAGAAAATCGCAAATGATAGTAAAATGCAACGACAATGGAAAAGGTATCAAAAAGATAATTTTTATGCTGAAGAAATAGAATATAATGACTTAATAAATGCTATAAGTAAAGTAGGAAAAATTTTTGACATTTAATATTTTCTGTTAATTAAAGCGACTAACTGATAGATCTGCTAGTTGCTTTATTCGTATTGTAAGTAGTAAAATACAAAAATATTAAAAAAGGTCTACACAAAACATAAAAAATATGTTACAATTTATAATGATTTTTTATAAAAAGAAAAGGAGGAATTAACCATGTCAGGACATAGCAAATGGCATAACATTCAAGCCAAAAAAGGAAAAGCTGATGCAGCAAGAGGAAAAATCTTCACAAAACTTGGAAGAGAATTATTAATAGCAGTAAAAGAAGGTGGACCTGACCCGGCTGGGAACTCTAAACTTAAAAATGTTATTTCAAAATGTAAGGCTGCTAATATGCCTAATGATACTATAAACAATGCAATCAAAAAAGCTTCAAGCAGCAATGAGAATTACGAAGAGATTACATATGAAGGATATGGACCAAATGGAGTTGCTGTTATAGTAGAAGCAAGCACAGATAATAAAAACAGAACAGCAGCAGATGTAAGACACGTATTTGATAGAGCTGGAGGAAATTTAGGAACTTCAGGATGTGTATCTTATATGTTCAATAAAAAAGGAGTATTAATAATAGATAAAGTAGAAACTGAGTTATCAGAAGATGATATAATGATGCTAGCTTTAGATGCGGGAGCAGAAGATTTTGAAGCGGATGAAGAGATATACACTGTAACAACATCACCAGAAGACTTTTCTAAAGTAAGAGAAGCATTAGAAAATGAAGGTTTAAGCTTTGTTGAAGCTTCTGTACAAATGGTTCCAACAACTTATGTTACATTAGATGAAAAGGCACAAGAAAGAATGGAAAAATTATTGGACAACTTGGATGAATTAGATGATGTAATGAACGTATATCATAATAGTGAAAATAATTAGTAAAAAATAGTTCTAAAAAATAAAAAGGATCATATATTTATTATATGGTCTTTTTATTTTTGTAAAAAAGCAAAGGAGAAAAAATGAACTATGATAATATTTTAAAATGCTTCCCTATTAATATCTCTACAATTTTAAGACAAGCCATAGAAAAAAGTCCCAATAACCTAGAAGAAATACGAGTAAGATTAAATTTGCCAATTATATTGAAATTAGGAAAATCAGAAGAAATAATAAAATATTATATTTCTAGAGAAGAGATTAACTACATATTGCAGAGAATCTGCGAGAATTCTTTGTATTCTTATCAAGAGCAAATTATAAATGGATATATAACTATAAGCGGAGGGCATAGGATTGGGCTTGTGGGAGAAGCTGTTGTAAGGGATAACAAAATAATAAATATAAATTACATATCTGGTTTAAATTTTAGAATTAGTAAACAAATATTAGACTGCAGTGAAAGCATTATAAAACACATAATTGATATGCAGCATAACAATATATTAAATACACTAATAATATCTCCACCAGGACTTGGAAAAACTACATTATTAAGAGATATCGTAAGGAAAATAAGTAATGGGTTTCAGGTGTATCAGAACGTAAAATTTAATGGGATAAATGTTAGTGTAATGGATGAGAGAGGGGAAATTGGAGCTTGTTATAAAGGCGTAGCACAAAATGATTTGGGAATAAGAACCGATGTGTTTAGTGATATTCCAAAAGCAATCGGAATGGGGCTTGCAATAAGGTCTATGGCTCCAAAGGTAATAGTGGCAGATGAATTGGGCAGCATAAGAGATGCAGAAGCTATTAAATATGCTACCAGCTGCGGTATAAAAGGTGTATTTACTACTCATGGGAAAGATATTAACGATTTAATTATAAATCCAGCTATAAACGACTTATTAAAGAATAAAGTTTTTGATGTAATAATTTTTATAAAGGATAGAGACAACGAAAAATATATTACAGATATATATAGATTAAATTTTGAAAAAGAAAAATATGAAATAATTTAAAAAATAGTTCTAAATTTTAATGTGGCAGAATATATATGTAATAGTAAATTTATGAGGGACAAGTATTATGATTTTTATAAAATATACAAGTATCTTACTGTTGCTATTAGCATCATCAACAATAGGAATATTGTACTCAAAAAAATATTCGTGTAGAGTAAAAGATTTAGAAGAATTTAATAAAGCAATGGACATATTTAAAAGTAAGATAAAATTTACATATAAAACTATTCCAGATGTTTTTAAAGAAATATCTGAAGAGTTAAAAGAAAACATTTCAAAAATATTTGAAAAAGCAAGTTTGTATATGGAAAATGATTTGGCGTCTAATGCATGGGAAAGAAGCTTAGAGGAAGAAGAAAAAGGTACAAACTTTAATAAAGAAGATATAGAGATAATAAAAAGTTTAGCAACACTATTAGGAAATTCTGATTTGGATGGACAAATAAATAATATAAATTTAATAAGAGAGCTTATAGATAAACAGATTGAGGAAGCTAGAATTGAAAAGAATAAAAACGAAAAGTTGTACAAGGTATTAGGAACAAGTATTGGTTTAGTTATTGCAATAATATTAATTTAAATAAAGGAGAGTTTTTATGGATATTAATTTATTATTTAAAATAGCAGCAATAGGAATACTTGTTGCAGTTTTATATCAAGTATTGGTACGAGCTGGCAGAGAAGACCAAGCTATGATGACAACTTTAGCAGGCTTAATAATAGTTTTAACAATGGTAATAAGAGAAATAAGCAGCTTATTTAACACTGTAAGAACAATATTTAATTTATAATGTGGAGGAAGTAATTTGGATATTGTTAAAATAATTGGAATAGGATTAATATCATTAATTATTATAATTATCTTAAAACAGTATAAACCGGAATTTGCAGTTTATGTATCAATAATAGCAGGAATTCTGATTATAGCGTTAACAATTGGAAAAATATCTGGAATAATAGATATTTTAAAAAATCTAGCTAATAAGACAACGATAAATAATCAATTTCTAGTATTGCTAATAAAAATAACTGGTATAGCTATTTTAACAGAATATACTGTAAGCATTTGTAAGGATTCTGGGGAAAGTGCTATAGCAAGCAAAGTTGATTTTGGAGGAAAAATAGTGATTATGTCTATGTCTATACCAATTATTAGTAGTTTGCTAGAAACTATTATAAAAGTACTACCTTAAAAATATCCTATGAAGGAGAGCAAATGAAGGCAAAAGTAGTGTTTATATTTATTGCAATAATGCTATTATTTGAAAACAAATGTTATGCAAGCACAAATGAAATAATGAAAAGCCAGACAAATAGTTTGGGAATAACTAGCTTTATAGAAGAGGCAGAAAAATATAAATCTGATGTGCTAGAAGATACAGATGTGTCAACGATTTTAACTGAAGCGATAAAAGGTAATGTAAGCTCGAATAATATTTGGAATAAGGTTTTGAAAATCTTCTTTAAAGAAGCTGTTTCAAGCATTACAGCAATTGCAAGCATAATTATTATAATAGTAATACATAGTATATTAAAAAGTATATCCGATGGGTTAGAAAATAAATCAATATCACAAATTATTTACTTTGCTACATATATTTTAATAGTAACCATAGTTATGAAAAATTTTGCAGATATAATAAATATGGTAAAAGCATCAATAGAGAGCCTAGTAGGTTTCATGAATTGTTTATTGCCAATACTTATTACACTAATGCTGGCAACTGGAAGTATAGCATCTGCTACAATGCTGCAACCGTTGATACTATTTATAATCACATTAACGGGAAATATAATTACGAAATTGATAATACCATTTTCTCTAATATCAATAGCTTTAAGTATAGTTGCAAACATTTCAGACAAGATACAAATAAATAAATTATCTAAATTTATAAACTCAACCACATTATGGGTATTAGGAATAATAATGACAGTATTTGTTGGCGTAAGCTCACTGGAAGGTAATATTACAAGTGGAGTGGATGGCTTAACTGTAAAAACTACGAAGGCGGCAGTATCTACTGTTATACCAGTCGTTGGAAAAATACTACGGTGATGCAGTTGAAACAGTTTTAGGTTGCACAAATGTACTAAAAAATGCAGTTGGATTTGTTGGGGTAATAATAATAATATCAATATGTGTTGTGCCAATAATAAAATTGCTTACTCTTATGGCGGTTTACTATATTGGAGCGGCACTATGCGAACCGATAGCTGATGGAAAAATTGTAAAATTGTTAGAACAAATAGGAGGAACCTTTAAATTATTTTTAGGAATAATGGTAAGTGTGTCTGTAATGCTAATTATAGGAATAACCCTAGTTGTAAAAATTACTAATAGCAGTGTTATGCTTGCGAGTTAAAGAGGTGAAATATGATAAGCTGGCTTAATGGTTGGGTACAAGGAATAATTGTGGCGGTAATAATTGCTACAATTATAGAAATGCTTCTTCCTCAAGGTGCAATCAAAAAGTATATAAAAGTAGTAATTGGTGTATATATATTATTCACGATAATTTCTCCAATAATTAGCAAATTTAAAGGAGAAAATTATTATGAGAATGTGATTTCAGAAACTTCTAAATATGCATTAGAAATTGAAAATAGCAATAACAAGGTAGCAAAAGAAATGGAAGACAGTAGCAGTAAAACGATAAAAGATATTTTTACACAGAATTTAGAAGAAGATATAAAAAACAAGTTAAAAGCCAAAGAATATAGAGTTACAAAATTAAGTATAAAAGTGAAAGGCGATGAACAATATGATATAGAAAAAATTAATTTATCGGTATCTAAATTGAAAAAGGAAAATACCGAAAAAACAAATACAATTGAAATAACTATAAATGAAGTAAATATAGGCAATAGTATAACAGAAGTTACTAGTGGTGAGGTATCAGAACAAGATAAAACAGAATTGAAAAAATTTTTACAAGAAACATATGGAATAAAATCAGAATCAATTATAATTGATTAATTTTACTGGAGGTAAACTATGTTAAAAGAAAAAATATCCAAAATTAAAAATAGTTTAATTAAAGCGGATGGCTCAAGTAACAATAAAAAGACTATAGAAAATTTAGTAGTATTTATAATTCTACTAATTGTTACAGTTGTTATGATTAATTACATATGGAATGGAAAGGAAAAAGAAAAAACACAAAAACAGAATTTAGTAGGAGCAAAAACATTGGCAGAAGAGCCAGAGAAAAGTCAAGTAGATGATGATATGGAAAGCAAACTTGAAAATATTTTGAGTAAAATAAAGGGAGTAGGAGAAATTAAAGTAGCGGTAATGTATTCGAAAACTAGCGAAATTGTACCAATGTATAACGAAGATTCTAGTGAAAAATTAACAGAGGAAATAGATTCAAATGGAGGTAATCGAAGAGTTGAAGAAACTACTGTAAAAAAAGATATAATATACGAAGAAAATAGTGGAGTAAAAAGTCCAATAACTCAGAGTATTATAAGTCCAACGATTGAAGGTGCAATTATTACAGCTAAAGGAGCTGGCGATGCCCAAATAAAAGCTAATATTATACAGGCAGTGGAAGCGGCAACTGGCTTAGCAACACATAGAATACAGGTTTTTGAAATGAATTAAAAATTATGAATGGAGATTTTGAAAATGAAAAATGTAATAAAGAAAAATCAAGTGATAATTTTTACGATAGCTTTAATGCTAATAGTTGCAGGGTATATGAATTATACTTCAAATAACACAGATACACTAGAAGCTGCTAAATATATGGATACAGAGAAATATGCAGAATTGGGAGATGCAAGGTTGGTAAGCAGCAATGTAGAAGAGGAAAATATAGTGCAAGAAGAAAATACCATAAAGGAAGAGAATACTGCAGAGGTAAGTTCGACTACTCAACAATATTTTTCACAGTCGAAATTGGATAGAGATACAATGTACTCACAAATGATAGAAGCATATCAAAAAATACTAACAGACAATTCAATTTCAGAAGAGCAAAGAGGAATAGCAGTGCAAGAAATACAAAATATAAATAATAGAAAGAATTCAATTATGATTGCAGAAAATTTGATAAAAAACAAAGGCTTTGAAGATGTTTTAATATTTGTAAACGACAACAGCGTAAATGTAATAATAAAATCAGAAGATTTGAAACAAGAGCAAGTTGCGCAGATACAAAACATCATCCAAAGAGAACTTAAAGTTGAAATAAGTGATATACATATAAGCAATAAAAAATAGGCAATACCATATTGCCTAAAACTTGTCTCGTTCCATTCTAGCTAATTCATCACATCTATTATTAAATTCATTATCTGCATGCCCTTTTACCTTGTGGAATGTGACGTCGTGCACTTTGGTTAAAGAATATAATTCTTGCCAAAGTTCTTTATTCTTTACAGGCTCATTACTAGCAGTTTTCCAGTTTTTCTTAATCCAACCATAAATCCACTTTTGTAAAAAAGCATTTACTACATAAGCACTATCACTATAAAGGTCCACTTTACAAGGTCTTTTAAGCAATTTTAGTGCTTCAATTACAGCGGTTAATTCCATAATGTTATTTGTTGTATCTGGGGACCCGCCAGAAATTTCTTTTTTATTATCATTAATCATTAAAATAGATCCCCATCCTCCAGGACCAGGATTGCCAGAACATGCACCATCTGTGTAAATTGTTACTTCTTCCATATAAAAATCTCCTATAAATTGTAAATTAATCATTTTTATGATATTATAGCAATAAATAAATATAAAAGCAAATGTAAGGGAGGGATTTTGTTAGTGAGAAAAGTTTTGGGAATAGTAGCAGAATATAATCCTTTTCATAATGGACATTTCTATCATATGCAAGAATCTAAAAAAATTACTGAAGCTGATTCTTGCATATGTGTTATATCTGGTAATTTTACGCAAAGAGGAGAACCATCTATTGTAAATAAATGGGCTAAAACATATATGGCGCTTTGTTGCGGAGCGGATTTGGTAATAGAATTACCAACAATATATAGCATATCAAGCGCTGAAAATTTTGCTAGTGGAGCTATAAAAATATTTGATAGCTTAAAGATAGTTACAGACATATCGTTTGGAGCAGAATGCAATGATTTAGCAACGTTAAATAATATCGCAAATGTTTTTTATTCTGAACCTGCAAACTATAAAACAATATTAAATCATGAATTAAAAAGAGGCTTATCGTATCCGATGGCAAGAGAGAATGCCGTTTTAATGTATTTAAACGATATAAAACGATATGCAAATGTTTTAACAAATTCAAATAATATTCTTGCGATAGAGTATTTAAAAACATTAAAACAGCAAAAGAGCATGATACAACCTAATATAGTGCCAAGAAAAAATGTGTACTATAACGATCAAAAGATAGTAGACGATTTTGCAAGTGCTACGGCAATAAGAAAATTGATGTTAAACAGAGAATATGCAGAAGTAAGAAAGGTAGTTCCACGAAGTACGTATCAAATAATTGGTGAAGAATACAAAAAGAACCACATAATATTAGGTATAAAAAAGTACGAAAAAGAGATAATATATGCTTTAAGAGTGATGCCAATAGAAGAAATACAGAATTTACCTGATGTAAACGAGGGACTAGAGTTTGCAATCAAAAAGGCGGCTTCTGAAACAAATAATATTGAAGAATTAATTGAAAAAGTTAAATCAAAAAGATATACACAAACACGAATACAAAGGATATTGCTGTATGTGTTGTTAGGAATAACTAAAAAAGATATGGAAGATTCTAAAAAAATGGTACCATATGTTAGAGTACTAGGATTTAATAGCAGGGGGAAAATTTTAATATCGGAAATTATGAATCAAAATCCAAAATTAAATATGATAACATCTGTTGGAAAATACGTGAATAAAAAAATGCCTAAAAATAAGCAATTAACAAGAATGTTAGATTTGGACATAAATGCTACAAATATATATACTTTAGGATATGGTGGAGAGTCAAAAGCAAACTTAGATTATACACAAAATATGATTATAATTAAATAAATATTTCAGTTATATTACAATACAATTACATTTTGCCAAAAACGTTGAAAATAGAAGCTATATAGAATATAATGCATTTGTACAATAAGATAAACTATCCATGGAGGAAAATATGGGAAACGAAACTTTTGCGGATTACATATTGTCAGAAAAAAATTGGATAAAGAAAATGGAAATAATGTATTATTTATCGAAAAGAGAGCCAATATTTTTTGATAATTCTGTTGTGTTTAAAACAGAACTTTTAAAATTGTTCCTGGATAATACCAATTTAGGATTTGATAACAACATGCTAATAACTGCGTGCTTATTATGCAACTGCAAAAAAGTGGATAATTTTACTGATATAAATAGAATAAGAGCATATGCAAAAGAAGGGGCGGAATATTTATCAACTTTGGGGTTTGATAAAAAGTTTTGCAGAATATGTGAGCAAATAAATAGATATTCTGGAAGTAAACCAAGAGAACCGGAAGCCGACATATTAGAACTTATAGATCAATTTGGAGGAATGCTTTTAAATAGACCAGAAAGAGTCGGATTTAAAGTAGATGAAGCATTAGTATTATTAGAATTCAGAAACTTAAAAGACAAGGAAAATAAATATTTGGAAGTATTTAAAGAATTCGTAAATAGAATGGAGGCTATAAAGGTATGATAAATGGTGTAGATTCAGTAATTGAAGTTATGCAAAAGATGGCAAATGAATATATAGATCAAGAACCATCAAAATATATTAATAAAGTGACAAATTCTTATCGCAACCTATTAGAAGCAGTGGCAAAAGGAAAAACAAATAGTAACGATTTAACATATGGGGAAAAGAACGGCCATAAAGTTGTTCCATCATTGAATAAAAATAAAGAACCAAAGAATATAGAAGAGAGTGCGTTTTTTAATGGTGGCATCACAAGCTTTGATGATATGAGCAAATAATGAACGAAAGAAAAATTGAGGATTTAGAATCCTCTTTTTATTATGGAATAATTAGAAGGAGTATGATATGGAAGAGATATTTGCAGATTTACATGTACATATAGGAAGAAGTGAGAGCGGAAAACCAATAAAAATAACAGCTGCTAGAAGCTTAAATTTTGCTAATATAGCAAAAGAATGTGCTGATAGAAAAGGAATAAATGTTGTAGGAATTATTGATTGTGCTTCTCCATATGTAATAGAAGATATAGAAAATTTTTTAAAAACAGGTGAAGCTTACGAAATAGAAGATGGAGGAATAATATACAAGGATAAAGTTTGTATATTACTTGGCAGCGAAGTTGAAACTTCAGAAGCAGGTAGAAATGGAAAAGCGGGAGCTGCACATAATGTATGCTTTTTTCCACATTTATCAGATATTAAGGGCTTTTCAAAAGAAATGAGCACACACATAAAAAATATAACTTTAAGCACTCAAAGGTCAAATGTTTCGGGTTATGAATTAATTGATATAGTTGAAAAGTACAATGGAATATTAATTCCAGCCCATTGCTTTACACCATTTAAAAGCTATTATGGCAATTGTACTGATAGATTACAAAATATTTTTAAGGAAAAGTATAACAAGATTTTTGCGATAGAATTAGGTCTTAGTGCAGATACATATTTAGCTGATATGATATCAGAGTTGCAAGATAAAACTTTTGTTACTAATTCTGATGCACATTCATTACCTAAGATAGCAAGAGAATATAATAAGATGTTGGTTAATGATATAAGTTTTAAAGAAATTGTAAAAGCTTTAAAAGGAGAAGATGGTAGAAAAGTAATATGTAATTATGGATTAGATCCAAAACTTGGAAAATACCATAGAACTTTTTGTGATAATTGCAATCAAGTTATAGAAACAAAGGAACCAGTTATCACATGCCCTCATTGCGGAAGTAGCAAAGTTACTTTTGGAGTGTTTGATAGGATTGATTTAATAAAAGACAAGGTAAAAAGTGAAAGCCCTAAAAATAGACCAGAGTATGTATACCAAGTGCCACTTACATTTATTCCGGGACTTGGAGCAAAGACAGTTGATAAATTATTAAGCAAATTTGGAACAGAAATGACTGTATTACACAAATTATCAGAAAATGATTTAGAAGCTGTAGTTGGAGAAAAAATAGCTAAAGAAATAGTAATGGCAAGAGAAGGAAAAATGAAGATACAAGCTGGCGGCGGCGGAATTTATGGAAAGGTAAGTGCCGAATAGATAATAAAATACAGTTCTAAATTCTGTGTTATTGAATAGTAATTATGTATAGATTTTCGATAGCATAGGAGGAAGAAATGAAAAGAACGCCGAGACAAAAAAGCATGCTAAAAAATATGATATTAGGCTATATAAATGAAAATATAAAAATATATGCAATTGTTACATTAATGTTTTTGATAGGATGGGTAATTGGTATAATATTTGTAAATAATAGCCAAGAAGTTCAGCAAGAGCAAATAAATGGATATATAAATACATTTATACAAGGGATAAAATCTGATGCTGAAATTTCAAAGCCGGAGATATTAAAGAATTCAATACTCAGTAATTTAGGAATAACAGTGCTTTTGTGGTTTTTAGGCTCTACTGTTATAGGAATGCCATTAATATATATTGTAATTTTATATAAAGGATATAGCATTGGCTGCACAATTTCTGCTATTGTAGCAAGTTTAGGAACGGGAAAGGGAATAGTATTTATACTGTCAACAATGCTATTGCAATCAATAATATATATACCATGCTTATTATCACTTGCTGTGAGTGGTGTAAAGCTATATAAGCAAATAATGGAAGATAGAAGAACAGAAAATATAAAAATACAAATTTTAAGACATTCAATATTTTGCGTTTTTATATTTCTAATGCTTGTAATAGCGGCTCTGATAGAAACATATATATCAACGAATATCGCACAAAGATTAATTAAATTTTGCTAATGGTGTATCTTGAAAAACATGAAAGTGAAAAAAGAAAAAAATGTAGAAAATTGGGTAAAGCTATTTACAATTAGCAAATATTTTGATATAACAATATAAGTTATTAGGTTATGTAAAGCATTATTAATAATAATATAAGAATAGAGGGGCTAACATGGAAAAACAAATAAAACTTTTTTTAGAATTTCTTAAACAAGACAAAAAATTGTCAGATAATACACTTCAATCATACAAAAGAGACATAGAACAATTTGAAAAATACCTAGATAGCAAAAAATTAAATTACAGCAAAATAACTGAAGACGATATAAAAGAATATATGGAATACCTAAAAGAAGAAAATAAGAAAAAGTCTACAATTTCTAGAAATTTAGCCACAATAAGATCTTTCTATCAATTTTCAATTAGAAATAAAAGAGTAAAAAAGGACCCTACAAAAAGCATAGAGTCTCCTAAAATAGATAAAAGAGTTCCAAACATTTTAACTTCTCAAGAAGTAGAATTGTTACTAGAACAACCGAAAGATGTTGATTTAAAAGGAACTAGGGATAAGGCAATGTTAGAATTTGCCTATGCAACAGGAATGAGAGTTACAGAGATAATTTCATTAAATTTAAGCGATCTTAATTTAGATGATGGATATGTTGTTTGCAGAAACAAAAATAAAGTAAGAAATATACCTTTAGGCTCAATGTCAATAAAAGCTTTAAGGGAATATATCGATGAAGCAAGAGCATATTTAATAAAAGATGAAGATGAGGAAGCTTTATTCGTTAATGTAAATGGAAACAGATTAACTCGCCAAGGATTTTGGAAAATAGTTAAATATTATAAAGAACAAGCACATATAACAAAAGATATAACTCCTCATGTATTAAGGCATTCATTTGCAACACACTTGTTACAAAATGGGGCAGATTTGAAAGCAATTCAAACTATGCTAGGACATTCTGATATTTCTTCAACTCAAGTATATATGCAATTCCAAGATGTTGGAATAAAAAATACATACAAGAAAGCTCACCCAAGAGCTTAGAAATTTCAAGATAGAAATGGTAAATACTTTTTACCATTTCTAGTCTAAAAAGTAATTAAAAAATAAATTGAAAAAATTTAAAATATGTATTGACAAATTGAAATACACACGTTATAATAATAAATGTCTTAAGAATGCAGGTGTAGTTCAATGGTAGAACCTCAGCCTTCCAAGCTGATGACGCGGGTTCGATTCCCGCTACCTGCTCCATATTATGAATCCATATAAACATGGATTCTTTTTTTGTTGCAAAATTTTTAAAAGAATATTGCATTTTTTATAAATTAATATATATAATGAGTAATGAATAAATTACGTTTAAAGAGGAAGGGTTTATATGAGAAAATATTTTGGAACTGATGGAATTAGAAGAATAGCCAATAGTGAATTAACTCCAGAACTTGTATATAAGGTGGCAAAAGCTGGAGCATATGTATTGTCAAAACATTCAGATCATGTACCTACAATATTTATAGGAAGAGATACAAGAATATCTGGAACTTTAATAGAAGCAGCAATGACTGCAGGATTTTTAAGTTATGGTGCAAATGTAAAACAATTGGGAGTGATACCAACACCAGGAGTGGCGTATTTAACTAAAAGGTATAAAGCAGATGCAAGTGTAGTAATTTCGGCATCACACAATACATATGAATTTAACGGAATTAAATATTTTAGTAATAAAGGAATGAAGATTCCAGATGATTTAGAAGAAGAGATAGAAGAAATAATGGAATCTGGAAAGTTAGAAGAGCTAACAGCAGTTAATGAAAAAATTGGAGTGGCAGAGAATAGAGAAGATTTATTAGAAGAATACGTATATTTCTTTAGAAAAAACTTTGAAGAAGATTTAGAAAATATGAACAAAGAAAATTTTGTAGTTGCCGTAGATACTGCGAATGGAGCTACTTCTGCTGTAGCAGATAAAGTTTTTACAAAATTAGGTATAAATCACATTATAATAAACAATAAACCAAATGGAATAAATATTAATGATAAATGTGGATCTACTCATTTAGAAGGATTACAAAAATTTGTTGTAGAGAATAAGTGCAATTTAGGAATTGCTTATGATGGCGATGGAGATAGATGTTTAGCTGTCAATGAAAAAGGAGAAGTAATTGACGGAGATATAATAATGGCAATAATCTCAAATTATTTGAAGAGTAAAGGAAAATTAAGAAACAATACTTTAGTAGCTACTGTAATGAGCAATTTAGGATTGAAAAAATATGCAGAAAAAAATGATATCAATTTTGTACAAACGAAAGTTGGAGATAGATATGTTTTGGAAGAAATGTTAGAAAATGATTATAATTTAGGAGGAGAACAGTCTGGTCATATTATAATGCTAGACTATAACCCTACTGGGGACGGTATTTTGACATCTTTAATGTTAATTAAAATTATTTTAGAAAATCAATTGCCAGTGTCAAAATTATGTGATATAATCCAAATATATCCACAGGTACTTATTAATGCAAAAGTTGATGCAAATAAAAAGTACGATTATGATAAAGATGAGGAAATACAAAAAGAAATCCAAAAACTAGAAAAAGAGTTTTCAGGAAATGGTAGAGTACTTATTAGACCTTCAGGAACAGAACCATTAGTTAGGGTAATGATAGAAGGTGAGGAGCAAGGTTATATTAAAGCTAAAGCAGAAACTTTAGCCAAATTAATAGAACAAAAGTTAAAATAGGAGGGAAAATAAATGCCAATAATTAATTTTATTAATCCTTTTACAGCACTATTAGCATTAGTACTATTTTTGTTAGTACTGATATTAGGAAAAGAAACACACAAAAGTGCAATTATTGCTATAATGTTATTTGTATTTTTAACAATTTTAGTAGGTCATTCAGTAGAGCTATTTGCATTTAATTCAGGCAATGAAGAAGTATATCAAGCAATTACTGTTAGCTTATTCGTAGACTTCGTATTTGTGTTTTTGTCTTTCATATCTTATTTATGGGTAGATGATATCCAAGCTAAGGTAGAAAAGAAAAAGAGCATTGATGACAGTTTAAGTTGGTTTTGGGCAAAAGTGTAAGATATAAAATATTAAGAAAGAATGCAAGAAGGACGGTTCGAAATTCAAGATTTATCTGGAATTGAGGATTGTTCTTTTTGCGAGTAAAAGAAAAGAGAGGTAATATATATGATAGAAAGTAGAAAATTAGTTTTAGTTGGAACTGGAATGGTTGGAATGAGCATGGCATATGCTTTAGAAAACCAAGGTGGAATAAATGAATTGGTGTTAATAGATATAGCTAAAGATAGAGCAATAGGAGAAGCTATGGATTTATCACATGGAATTCCTTGCGCACCAAGCAGAATAGAAATAAAAGCAGGAGACTACGATGAATGTAAAGATGCTGATATAGTAGTAATAACAGCAGGACTAGCACAGAAACCAGGAGGACAAACAAGGCTAGAACTTGCGTCTGCTAATGCCAAAATTGTAAAAGAGATTACTGAAAGTGTAATTAAATCTGGATTTAATGGTATATTTGTTGTAGCAACAAACCCTGTTGACATTATGACTTATGTAGTAGGACAAGTTTCTGGATTTCCAAAAAGTAAGGTAATCGGTTCTGGAACAGTGCTAGATACAGCAAGACTTAGATTTTTAATAGGAGAAAGATTAAAAGTATCAAGTAAAAATGTGCACGCATATATAATGGGAGAGCATGGAGACTCATCATTTGTATCATGGTCAAATAGCTATATAGGCTGCAAAAAGTTAACCGATATAATGGATGAAAAAGGAGAAAAGAAAGAAATCTTAGATGAGATTTATAAAGACGTACAACAATCAGCTTATGAAATAATAAATAAGAAAAGAGCAACATATTACGGAATTGGCTTAGGATTAGCCAAATTGGTGAAAACTATACTAAACAACGAAAATGAAATTCTTACAGTTTCTACTAAGCTAGAAGGAGAATATGGACATAAGGATATATATATTGGAGTTCCAGCGATAATAAACAATAAAGGTGTGAAGGAAATTTTAAATATAAAACTTATAGAAGAAGAGCAAGCAAAATTTGATAATAGCTGTAAAATTTTGGAAGAGATGAAGAAAAAAATAAATATGTAAAGAAAAAATAGTATTAGTGAAGATAATTTCATTAATACTATTTTACTTCTTTAATGAACGAAACATAATATTAGATTGTCATTTATTTGTCACTTTGATATTGTATTATAATTTCAGTAAAAGAAAATTTGACAAGAAAGGAAAATATAATGGAAATTTTAAGAGTTGAAGATTTAGTTAAGACTTATGGGAAAGGCGAAAATCAGGTTAATGCAGTTGATCACGTTTCTTTTTCGATAGAGAAAGGAGAATTTGTTGCGATAGTTGGAGCGAGCGGAAGCGGAAAATCTACGTTGCTACATCTGTTAGGAGGAGTAGATAGACCAACATCAGGTAAAGTATTCATAGATGGAAAAGATATTTATTCTTTAAATGATGATAATCTGGCTATATTTAGAAGAAGACAAATTGGTTTAATCTATCAATTTTACAATTTAATACAAATATTAAATGTAAGAGAGAATATAACATTGCCATGTGACTTAGACGGACAAAAAGTTGATGAGAAAAGATTAGATGAGCTAATAAAAACATTGGGATTAGAAAAAAGAGAGAAACATCTGCCAAACCAATTATCTGGAGGACAACAACAACGTGTATCAATAGGAAGGGCTATGATAAATAATCCAGCACTTATGCTAGCCGACGAGCCAACAGGAAACCTAGATTCGAAGGCAAGTGATGAAATAATATCATTACTAAAATTATCAAACAAAAAGTTTAATCAGACTGTTGTAATAATTACTCACGACTTAGAAATAGCAAAAGAAGCAGAGAGAGTTATAACAATAGAAGATGGAAAGACCTAATACGGGGGCTGAACCATATACAGCACCAGGTTATACGGCAGTTACATATTCAAATAGTGGAACAGCTACAGCCAACTTCTACGTAACTTTAAAGAATCCAAACGAATATGAAAATGTAATGAATCAAATAAAAAGCACAATGGAAGCTGAAACTGAGAGTGAAATTGAAGTAGATATTAATACAGACTTGTTAAGGTTTGAAGGAGTTCTTAGTGAAAGCACTTTAGGAGTTTTGTATGGAATTGCAAGTGTTATTATAGTAATAATAGTTGTAAGCAGTGTGTTTGTAATAAGAAATAGTTTCAGTATTTCAGTATCTGAAAAAACAAAACAATACGGAATGCTGGCATCTGTTGGAGCAACTAAAAAACAAATAAAAAGAAGTGTTTTACTAGAAGGATTATATATTGGAATAATCGCAATTCCACTTGGAATTTTATTAGGAATTGTTGCAATAGTAATTTTATTGTGGATAGTAAATTTATTAATGGGAGACATGATGGAAGGTACAGAATTTGTGTATAATGTACCGGGAATGGCAATTTTAATTTCAGTAGCAATCTCTGGAATAACAATATTCTTATCATGCTTAATTCCTGCAATAAAAGCATCTAAAATTCCACCAATCGAAGCGATACGTGGAACAGATGATATAAAAATAAAAGCCAGAAAAGTAAAAACATCAAAATTGACGAAAAAATTATTCGGCATAGGCGGAGTAATTGCAAGTAAAAATCTAAAAAGAAACAGAAAAAAATACAGAACAACAGTTGTATCGCTAGTTGTAAGTATATCAATATTCATAGCACTTTCATCATTCTTAACTTATGGCCAGATGATGACAGGTTCATATTATACAGATTTGAACTATAACATAGCCGTAAATGGTGGAAATGAAGCTTTGTATGAGAAAGTTGCAACTTGGAGTGGAATAAAGAGTTACAGTTATTCATATCAGACTAGTGCAGAGATAGATGCAAACAAATATGGAACAGACTTTGCTAAAACAGAATTAGAAAATGAAAAAAAGATATATGAAGAAGATTTCCCAGAAGATATTGGAAAGTATGAGCATAATACTCTAAGTTTGACAATTGTTATGTTTAACAATGACTACTTCAAGTCATATTTAAAGAGCCTTGGAATAAATGAGAAAGATTATTCAAATATAGCAATACTTGGGGACGACATGATGCATTATCTAGGACAAGGAAAAGCTAAGGTTGAACATTATTTTAATGTGAAAGACGGAGACTCAATTGAAGTTACGATGGATGATGAACAAAAACAAATAAAAATTTCTAAGATTACAACAGAAAGACCAATGGGATATGAAAACTGTTATACAGAGGGAGGCTACTTGTTTGTATCTGAGGACTATCCAGTAGTTACTAAAGATAAAAGCAAATTGAATAAGCGGAAGCTTATGCATAGAGGCACAAAAACCATCAGAAATAGAAAACAAGCTAACAGACCTTAAAAAAGAAGGCGAAGACCTTGAAGATATAATGATAACAAATTTAGCTGAGTATGCAGATCAAGAAAAAAGGATAATAATACTCGTATCAATATTCTTGTATGGATTCATAGCAGTAATCACACTAATTGGTGTAACTAATATATTCAACACAATAACGACAAACATGATACTACGCTCGCAAGAATTTGCAAACCTAAAATCAATAGGAATGACAACAAAAGAATTTAACAAAATGATAAAATTAGAGAGCATAATGTATGGAGCAAAATCATTGCTAATAGGAATTCCAATAGGGCTTTTAGGCTCATATGCAATATTCAAATCATTTACAAATTCGATAGACTTTGGATTCATAGTACCATGGCAAGCAATAATAATTTCTGTAATATTTGTATTTATAATAGTAGGTCTAACAATGAAGTATTCACTAAACAAAATAAACAAGCAGAATATTATAGAAACAATAAGACAAGATAATATATAAAAATTAAAGTGAAAATTCAGTTGCACGAGATACTCATGCAACTGAAAAAAATTGAAAAAAACAGTATAAATATTGCATAAGGTGTGATATAATATTTATATTAAATAAAAAAGGAGTTGGTAATATGACGACTAAACAGCAAGAAATATGCAATATAATAGAAACTTTACCAGAAGAACTTTCAAATAAAGTACTTGACTATATTGAATACTTAAAATATACCGTTGCATTGTCCACAGCACCTAAAGAAGTAGTAGCAAAAGATAAAGAGGATTTAAGAAAAAAGTTAGAGGAAGGAATAAAGGATTCTGAAAATGGAAATATCCATTCTATAGAGGAAACTTTTGAAGAAGTTGAAAAAATAATAGAAAACTAAATAGGAGGTTCGAATGCAAGAAAGATATGAAGTAAAAATATCTGGAAAGGCAAAGGAAGATTTGAGGAATATTATCACTTACATAAATGAAACATTAAATGAACCAACTATTGCAAAAAAATATGCAAAAGTAATAAAAGAAAGAATAAAATCACTAGAGTATTTTCCACAAAGATATGTAATTATTGATGATAAGAAATTGATGGATTTGACGATTAGAAGATTAATTATAAAGAATTACATAGTTTTTTATAGAATAAATGAAAATAAAAAAATTGTAACAATAGAAAGAATTATATATGGAAAAAATGACTGGATTAATAAATTATAACTAGCAAAAGACGGGATTATAATTAATCTGGTCTTTTTGTTTTCGAGAAATTTTATATAACTGATGCTATTCGTTGTTTTGTATGATATAATGTAATGGAAATAGAGGAGGGAGAAAATAACAATGAAAAATAAGAAGATTATAATTATTGTAATAAGTATTATTCTAATATTAGCGATATCTGTGGGAATAGGAATAACGATATATTTTAACAATAAACCTAAAAATAAACCGGAAGACGTATTGCAGGTTTTGGCTTCATATATTAATGAAAAGAAGTATGAAGAAATGTACTCTTTGCTATCATCAAAAAGCAAAGCTAATATTTCTGAAGAAGATTTTATTAAGAGAAATAAAAATATTTATGAAGGCATAGAGGCTGAAAATTTTAGTGTTGACATACAGAGTATAGAAAATGAAAATAAATTAGTGAAAATTACATATAAAAACAGTATGGACACAATGTCTGGACATGTTGATTTTATAAATACTGCGACTCTTGAATTGAACGAAGAAAAAGAATATAAGATAGATTGGACGTCTAACTTGATTTTTCCAAAGTTGAATACCGAAGATAAGGTAAGGGTAAAGACCGTAGAAGCCAAGAGAGGTAGTATTTTAGATAGAAATGGTGAATATTTAGCAACAAACGGGGTTGCTTCGAAAATAGGTCTTGTTCCTGGAAAGATGAGTGATAATAAGGAAAATGATATTGAAAAAATTGCTGAACTTTTAAACATGACTTCAGATGGCATAAACAGCGAGCTTTCGGCATCATATGTCAAGACTGATACTTTTGTCCCATTAAAGACTGTTGGCAAGGGTGAAATGGAATTAAAGAATAAATTACTAGAGATAAAAGGAATAAAAATAATTGATGCAGATGAAAGAATATATCCACAGGGAGTGTCAACCTCTCAATTAGTGGGCTACATCCAACCAATAAATGCAGAAGAGTTGAAAGAAAAGGCAAAAGATGGGTATACTTCGAGTAGTAAAATTGGAAAATATGGATTAGAACGTGCTTACGAGAGTACTTTAAGAGCAGTAAACGGTTCAGAAATTTACATAGAAGATGCAAATGGGAATAAGAAGACGTCTATTGCAAAACAAGAACAAAAAGATGGTCAAGATGTGAAATTGACTATAGATAGTAAATTACAACAGACTGTATATGAACAGTTTAAAGATGACAAGAGTGCTGTTGTTGTTATGAACCCCAAGACGGGGGAAGTGCTTGTACTTGCAAGTTGCCCATCATTTGATTCCAATGATTTTAGTTTAGGAATGACAACGGCAGATTATAAGAATTTAACGGAAAACTCAGATAATTTATTATATAATAGATATTTGGCAACATATGCTCCGGGGTCATCGCTCAAACCAATAATTGGTGCAATAGGATTAACTACTGGTGCTTTTTCAGCAGATGATGACTTTGGCAGAAGCGGAACAAAGTGGCAAAATAATAGTTCCTGGGGCGATTTTTATATAACAACACTTTCTACATATAGTGAACCGGCAAATCTGAAAAATGCATTAATACATTCAGATAACATATATTTTGCTAAGGCAGCTTTAAAAATAGGAGGCAAAAATCTAATAAATTCACTAAAGAATATAGGATTTGGGCAACAAATAGAATTTCCACAAACAATAAGCAAGTCTTCATACTCAAACAGTGAAAGCTTTACAAACGAAACGCAACTTGCAAATTCCGGATATGGTCAAGGCGAAACCCTGGTAAACCCAATACATATGGCAATGATGTATTCAGCATTTGTAAACGAGGGCAATATGATAATGCCATACTTGGAGTACAAAGAGAATGCAAGTTCACAAGTGGATAAATATTATAAAGAAAATGCATTTTCAAAAGAAGCTGCAAACGAAGTGAGAGATGACCTAATACAAGTTGTAGAAAATCCGAGTGGAACAGCACATTCAGCAAAAATTGAAGGAAAAACAATAGCAGGAAAAACAGGAACAGCAGAAATAAAACAATCAAAGGGCGACACCGAAGGCACAGAAATAGGCTGGTTTAATGCATTCAACGTAGGAGAAAGTGATGAGAACTCATTATTAGTAGTAAGCATGGTAGAAAACGTAAAAGGAAAAGGTGGCAGTCATTATTTATTACCAAAAGTAAGAGCAATTTTTGCCCAATAGAGACGCCATTTTTTGGGCGAAAGTCACTTAAAAGTCACAAATGAATGATAAATTTAATACAGAAAATGAGGAGAGCATGGAGAAAGAGAAGAAAAGCAAAATAAAAAAGATATTAGTTAATTTGACAATATTTATATTACTTATAATTTTAACATTTTCATTAGTGTTGAAAGATCAAGATGTTTCGCAAATATTTAGTGTTGCTGCCAAGGTAAAAAAGCAATATATTTTGTTTGCTGTGCTTGCAATGAGCGTTTATATTTTGGGAGAAGCTGTTAATATTACGAGAATATTAAAGGAGCTTGGAGAAAAATCGAAATTTATAAGTAATATTAGATACACACTAATTGGATTTTTCTTTAGTGCAATAACTCCTGCTGCTAGTGGAGGACAGCCAATGGAGATATATTACATGCATAAAGATGACATTTCTGTTGCACATTCTACTTTGGCACTATTAATGCAGCTTTGCAGTTTGCAAATAGTTACGATAACAGTTGGAATTATAAGTGCTGTAATACATTTTGATGTGCTAAAAAGCGGTCTGATTTATTTATTAATAATTGGAATTATACTAAATTCAAGTGCACTAATGTTATTGATAATTGCAATTTTTTCAAAAAGGCTTTCAGAAGGACTAATAAAATTTGTAGTAAAATTATTAAAATTCTTTAGAATTCCTAATGTAGAAAAGAAACAGGAAAAACTTGAAAAAGAATTGGAATCCTATCAAACAAGTGCTAAATACATAAAGGAACACAAAATATTAATGCTAAAAACTATATTAACAACACTTGTACAGATGATAGCATATTATAGTGTGCCATATTGGATTTACTTGGCATTTGGATTAACAGAGTACAACATTTTCGAAATAGCGACATTGCAGGCAGTGCTATATGCTACAGTGTCGGGAATTCCATCGCCTGGGTCTGTTGGAGTAAGCGAGGGTGGATTTTTAGAAATATTTAGAAATTCATTCCCAGAGACAATAATTAGTAGTGCAATGCTTCTAACAAGAGACGCAAATTTCTATTTATTTATTATAATAAGTGCAATAATTGTGATGATAAGCACATTTAGAGATAGAAGAGAAGAAAAAAAATGACTATTTAAATATGTATAACCAAATGTGAGAAGCTAAAGGAGATATATGAAAAATATTTTATTGATAGAAGATAACGAGATAATTATAAAAGGATTAAAATATTCGCTAGAGCAGGAGGACTTTGAGGTTACTCCTGCTAAAAGCGTGTTTGAAGCAAAACAATTACTAAATGAAAACAAATATAATCTTATTATTTTAGACGTGATGCTGCCAGATGGTAATGGATTTGAATTATGTAAATTTATAAAAGAAAAATATCCTCAGGTTAGTGAAGAGAAAATTATAAGTGTACTTCAAGATAAAGATAATATAGACAAAAATAACGAGAACTATAAAATTATAAAAAAATATGGTTATAAAGATAATATATCGTACATAAGAGAATTAGAGGAAAAAGAAAAGGATATAATTAAAGTAAATGTACTGGCAATACTAATAATGGGACTTATAGTTACTTTTATTATAATAAGGGGAAAAGAAAAACATGATGCTGAGATAGATGAGTTAATTACTCAATTAAATAAAATTAATAATGGAGATTATGAATTAAAGATTGAGGAAAATACAGAAGGAGAACTTTCAAAGTTAAGGAATGAACTATATAAAACAACGATATTGCTTAAAGAAACTGCAATAAATAGTGAAAAAGAGAGAAACGACCTAAGTAATTCAATTGCAGATATTTCACACCAATTAAAAACGCCAATTACGTCAATAAGAATAATGCTGGATAATATTGAGGAAAGTCCTAATATGGATGATGCAACGAGGACGGAATTTATAGAAGAGATCAGTAAGCAAGTTAATTGGATATCTTCTCTAGTAATTTCGTTATTGAAGCTTGCAAAATTTGATGCAGGTGCCATTGTAATGAAAGATGCAGAAATCAATCTTAATGAATTGATTGATAATGTGCTAAATAATATAGCTATACTAATAGATGTGAAGAATATAAGAGTTGAAAAAAATATAAATAATAATATATATATTAATGCTGATTACAATTGGCAATTAGAAGCCTTTACTAATATAATTAAGAATGCAGTAGAACATAGCAAACAAAATGGCACGATATATATAAATGTGGAAGACAATCTTGTTTTTACAAGAATAAAAATACGAGATAATGGTGAGGGAATTAGCAAGAAAGATATAAAGCATATATTTGAGAGGTTTTATAAGGGACAAGGTTCTGCAGAATCTAGTATAGGAATAGGGCTTTCGCTAGCTAAAACAATAATTGAAAAAGAAAATGGTAGTATCAAGGTTCAATCAGAAAAAGGTAAAGAAACAGAATTTATAATAGAATATTTTAAAAACAGGTAAACAGTTACTAATCAGTCATATTGTTTGCCTGTCTTTGCGTTTAAATACGCAAATTTTAATAAAAAAACTGGAAAAATATTACAATATATGATATTATATGAAAATAAATGGAAATAAAAACAAAGGGAAGGATCTAACATGATGAAATTATTGCTTATTGAAGATGATGTAAAAGCATGTGATAATTTTAGAAAGATAGCGAAATCAATGGAAGAGATTGAATTCATTGGTATAACGGATTCTGATATTGAAGGAATAAAATATGTAAAAGAGAATTCACCAGATGCAATAATATTAGACTTAGAATTAAACAGTGGAACAGGAAATGGAAGTGGATTCGAATTTCTTAAAGAATTGAAGAAATTAAAACTTCCAGTAAATCCTAAAATAGTAGTGACCACAAATGTATATTCTGATTCAGTATATGATTATTTACATTCGAATAAAGTGGATTTTATATTCTATAAGAAGCAAGCAAAATATTCTGAACAGAATGTAATAAATACACTATTGATATTAAAAGAGTATAAAGAAAATGGATCAGGTAATGTTGAAATTCCAATTAATACTGATCAAGATTACATGAAGAAAGTATGTGAAAAGATAGATGATGCACTAGATTTAATAGGAGTAGGAACGCATCTACAAGGCAGAAAATATCTGCATGAGGCAATAAAATATTTAATTCAGAATGAGAATAATAGTGAAAAGACACCAATTATTCAATATTTAAGTAAAAAATATAAAAGACCAAATAGCACAATTAGTAGAGCAATGCAAAATGCGATTTTGTATGCTTGGAGAATATCACCAATAGAAGACTTAGCTACATACTATACTGCTAAGATAAATTATGAAACTGGAGTACCAACTCCAACAGAATTTATATATTATTATGTAAGTAAAATAAAGAAAGAACTATAAATTGTCATATAAAATAAAAGAAAATCAAAAATTGTAAATAAAATGAACTACCGCCAATCACTTATACCACATGGTATAGGTGATATCTTTTTATTGTAAAAAATAAAAAGACTGGTGGTGATACCTATGGATACAATGGACATTTGGGAATGGTTAAGATATATCTTAGGCTTATAATCTTAAAAAGAAAGGTAAATTGTATATATTGATTACCTTTCTTTTTTTATGTATAATAAAACAGGGGCATGTTTTATGGATAAAAATCTGATTAATATTATATTAAAATATTTATTAATAAACATACTTACAATGATGATATTCTATAAAATCATAAATCGTACAAAGAGTGTTTGGTTGAGCATAAGAGTTCTTTTAGCAAGTGCTCTTATAACAGCAATAACAAGTATGGTAAAGCAATACATAAGTGGAATATGGATAATAATTATTACATTTTTCTTACAAATAATGTGCATAAAGATTATAGATAGAGAAGTAGAAGAATCTATCTTTGTTACTCAGCTTATTGCAAGTGCATTAGAATATGTCATGTTTACATTAGCGAGTATAATAGAGTTGGGAATAAAACTTAAAATATCAATAATTGATAGTAGTTTAAATTTGATTATAATTTCCATAATAAATGTGATAATATATCTTCTATTCTTTAGAATAAAAAGATTTAGAAAAGGTTTGTATTTTATACAGAATAAGACTAATAGTGAATATATTGATATTATAATGATAAATATTAGTTCTGTTTTAATATTTTTGTATTGCTTATTTGGCAACTATTATGGAAATCTAACAAGACATATTCTGGTTGCATTCATAATCCTAGGTTTCATAATGTTTATCATGATTCAAAAGACTTTAATTTTATATTATAAACAGAAGTTGTTGAAGAAAACATTGGAAGAAGATAAGGAAGAAATAGCTAAAAGAGATAAAAAGATTCAAGAGTTGTCAGACGAAAAATTTAAGATAAGTAAGTTAAATCATGAATTTTATCATAGGCAGAAATCTTTGGAATTGGCAGTGCAGGAATTTATAAGTAATTCAAAATCTGAGGCAAGTGATGAAATTGGAATAATGCATAAGATACAATCACTATCAAAAGAATATTCAGGAAAAGTAGAAGAAATAAAAACAGCTGATAGGTTGTGCACAACCAATATTCCTGAGATAGATGATATGTTTAAATATATGCAAAGTGAATGTAAAAACAATAATATAGATTTCAATTTGCAGATAAACGGAAATATATTTTATATAATAAACAATCTAATAGATAAAAGCAGATTAGTCACACTGATTGGTGATCATATAAGAGATGCAATAATTGCGATTAACCATAGTAATAATAAAAATAGAAGCATCATCGCAATTCTAGGAATGAAAGATAAATATTATGAATTTTCTGTGTATGATACAGGAATAGAGTTTGAGATAGATACTTTATTAAAATTAGGACTAGAACCTGCAACTACTCATAAGAATGAAGGTGGAACTGGAATAGGATTTATTACTACTTTTGAAACTCTGAAGGAAACTAAGGCAAGTTTGGTAATACAAGAAAAGCATGGAGTAGTGGATAATGATTATACGAAATCTGTTACTATAACATTTGATGGAAAGAATGAGTATAGAATTATATCTTATCGTTCTGATGAAATAAAGAAGAAAAATAAGAACGGAAGAATAATTATAAAATAAGGTGAGGAGAGATAATGAAAATAAAAGAATTTTTTAAAAGGATGTTTACAACGTATAAGGAGAATATTAAGCAGTATTCAGCAACAAATATTGTAATAATAGTAACAACATTAATATTAACATTAATGCCAAGTAATTTTGTTATGAATTTTACAAGCAGATTTCTTATGATTGCAGTATTGTGTGCACTTAACTTTTTTGCGATTGAAACGTATATGCAAGATACAAAAAAACGAAGAATTTTATACGTTTTGGGAATTATTATTGCTATTGTAATAAATTATGTGGTTAAGCTCCATAATACATATGCAATTTCTAGGATGGTAATAGGTTATTTTCTAATTGTATTATTACTAGCAATTTTCAAAATTACAAAGGATTCAGAAGAAGGACTTAGTAAATACTTATTAAAAGTAAATAAAAATTTATTTTATATAGGCATTATATACGTTATTTTAAATATGGGATTAATGGCAATACTTGTGATCTTGGAATTACTTTTACTAGATGGAAATAGTTTTTTGAATATAATCATTAGAGTGCAAACGGCATTACTAGGTTTGTTCTTACTTCCTGCTACAATGATGGCAATAATAAATACTAAAACAGAAGTAACAAAATTTATAGACAATATAGTTTGTTTTGTATTATTACCATTAATACTAGTAGCAACTGCTATAATTTACATATATATGGCGAAGATATTTATATTAAAACAGATACCAAAAAATGCAATATTTAGAATATTATCGGCTCTATTTATTGTATATTTCCCAGAATGGATAATGTTAGAAAGTTATAAAGAAAAGAATAATGTAATTAACAAGATTTGTAAATTATTACCAATTGCTTTTATACCATTTATCGGATTACAAGTGTATTCAATAGGAGTTCGTTGTACTGAGAATGGACTAACTCCAACAAGATATTTGGGAATTATCCTTATAATATTTGAGGCAATAGCTATATTCTTAAACATATATAAAGATAAAAAGTACGTAATACATATTTATACTACTGCCATAATATTAATAGCTGTAGTAACAATATGCCCAATCATAAATATGCAAACCATATCTAATATAAATCAAGGAAGCAGATTAGATAAAGCGTGGGCAGAGGGCAAAGGTTTCGAAGAATTGGATGAGAGAGAACAAGATATAATAGTAAGTGCTTATGCTTATTTGAAAAAGCAAGAGGATGGAGAAAAATATATTCCAAAAAGATTAAGCAGATTGGGATTAGGCAATATTTTACAAGATAGACTTGAGCCATATAAAGCTACTACGTGCTATAGCACAAAATCATCAAGTTATCTGCTTGATTCAAATGGAGTGGTTAGCATTGAGGGCTATAAGGTCATGTCTAGAATAATAAAGACCTATAATGATTTAAGTGTGGAACATTTAGAAGATTTGAATTTAAGAGACGAAATTTACATAGATTTAAAACAATATATTCAAAATGTTGCTAATGAAAATAGAACTAATAGCTCGACAGAATACATAAGTAAAAATAAGTTATTAACTATAAATGAGAATGTTGATTTTTGCATAACAGAATTTAATATTCGATATGAAGAAGATGAAAAAAGTAATTTGGAAAATATAGAATACTTAAGAATTGTAGGATATCTTTTAGTAAAATAATTTATATTGCTAATCATATGTACTATACTGAATAAATGCTACATAAAAAAGCATACTAGAAATAGTAGGTGAAATATGATTAGTAATATAGTAATATTAATAATTTTAATTTTATTAAATGCTTTTTTTGCTGCATCTGAAATAGCCTTTATTTCTCTTAATGATGCAAGAATAGAAGTACAAGCAAAAGATGGAAATAAAAGGGCAAAGTTAATAAATAAAATGTTAAAAGATCCAAGCCAATTTTTAGCAACTATTCAAATTGGTATTACTTTAGCTGGCTTTTTATCTAGTGCTTTTGCAGTGGATACATTTGCAGATAAAGTAGTACCACTATTTTATACGACTATTCCATCTATATCTATAGGAACGTGGAGAAATATAGTAATAATGCTAATAACAGTGATATTATCTTATTTTACTTTGGTTTTTGGTGAATTAGTTCCCAAAAGAATAGCTATGAAATATACAGAAAAAGTTGCTTATACAAGTGTGTATATAATAAAGGTTATATCAAAATTAACGTCACCTTTTGTAAAGTTGTTGACAATTTCTACTAATGCTATATCAAAGATGTTTGGAGTAAATTCGGAAGAATCTGAAGATATAACAGAAGAAGAAATAAGAATGATGATAAATGCCGGAGAAGAAAAAGGAACAATAGAATCACAAGAAAAAGAAATGATAAATAATATATTCGAATTTAATGACAAAATTGTTTCTGAAATTATGATTCCGCGAAATGATATATTTGCAATAGATATGAATGCAACTATTTCTGGGATGATTGAGACACTTACAGAAGATGATAAATATAGTAGAATACCAGTGTATGAAGGAACAGTAGATGAAATTAAGGGTATTGTATATGTTAAGGATTTGATTACTGCTAGAAAAAGAGGAAATACAAAAGTGAAACATATAATGAAAGAAGCCTATTATGTATCTGAAACCAAGCCGGTTGATGAACTGTTTAATGAATTGCGCAAAAATAAAAAACAATTGGCTATAGTGATAGATGAGTATGGTGGAACAGCTGGTATTGTTACTATGGAAGATATTTTAGAAGAAATTGTAGGGGAGATATATGATGAATATGATGATGTAGAATATAAATATGAGAAAATAAATGATACAACGTATGTGTTTGAAGGTAATGTTGCAATTTATGATTTAGAAAAAATACTAGATATAAAAATCCAGGAAGGCGATTATGATACTCTAGCTGGCTATTTAATTGACCAAATAGGAAAAATACCAGAAAAGAGCGAAAAAATAGCATATGAAACACAAGAAGCAATATACAAGATAGATAAAGTAAAAAATAAAAGGATTGTTAGAGTAAAAATAATAAAAAAGTAGCACTATGGGGATGATTATATGGAAATTTTACAAAGGATTATAAGTGTAAGATACAATAAAACAATTATTACCGGAATTTGAAGAAATGAGATTGAAGCAATTAGAAAAATATAATTATAATAAATATATCCATGATTTATCTATGATATTATCAAAGAAGACAACAAGAGATATTATGAATGTATTAAAAGCAATATTAAAATATACCAATAGTAAATATCATACTGACGTATTTATTCAAGATATTATTTTACTAAAATTGGAAGTATCTAGTTTAAATATATTGAATAAAAAAGAAAAAAGTAGATTAATAAAGCATTGCTTTGAGGAAAATAGTTTAAAAAGCCTTGGAATTATAATGTGCCTTAACACAGGTTTAAGAATTGGAGAAATATGTGCACTAAAGTGGAAAGATATAGACATGGAAAATAGAACTATTAATGTGAAAAAGACATTACAAAGAGTATATATAGAGAAGAAATCTAGTGTAATAATAGATATTCCAAAAACAAGAACTTCTATACGCTCAATACCAATGTCGGATAAATTATATAAAATTTTACAACCCATACAAAAACATTATAAAAAAGAAGATTTTTTCCTTACAGGTTCGCAAACAAAATTTTTAGAACCTAGAAGCTATCAATACATATATAAATGCATATTAAAAGAAAGTAATGTGAAGCCGTATAAATTCCACATATTAAGACATACATTTGCCACAAACTGCATAGAAGTTGGAATGGATCCTAAATCATTAAGTGAAATATTAGGTCATTCCAATGTAAATATTACTCTTAACAGATATGTACATTCTTCATACAAAATAAAAAAGAAATATCTAGAAAAGCTGGAATAATAAATATTAACAAAATAGAACTTCTTGCATACTATAAAATAATGAAAGGAGTTTATTTTTATGGACTATGAAATAATGATGAATGGAATTGTAAAAATTGGGCAAAAGGCCCCAGATTTTGAAGCTGATACAACAATGGGAAAGATAAATTTAAATCAGTATAAAGGAAAATGGGTAGTTTTATTTTCACATCCAGGAGATTTTAGCCCCGTATGCACTACGGAAATGATAGGATTTGCTAAGGCAAATACATATTTTGAGAATATGAATACTAAATTAATAGGGCTTAGTATAGATAGCAATCCGTCACATCTTGCATGGGTGTATGATATTTATATGAAAACGGGTATAGTAATTCCATTTCCTATAATAGCAGACAGAAGTGGAGAAATAGCACGAAAGTATGGGATGATAGCAACAGAGATAAATAACACGGCTACAGTAAGAAATGTGTTTATTATAGATGACAAAGGAATTGTAAGAGCTATACTTGTATATCCTATGAATATAGGAAGAAATATATCTGAAATATTAAGAATAGTAAATGCGTTGCAAGTATCACAAGAGAATAATCAAATGGCTCCAGTTAATTGGATGCCTTGCGAACCAATGATTATACCAATGCCAACAACATTTAGCATGCTTCAAGAAAGAATGGAACAGCAGAAAAAAGAGAGAAATGGAATGAGTTGGTATTTAAGTTTTAGAAATCCAGAAAAATGTATTGAAGATGCTAGAAAAAATATTGAAAGAAACAGTCAAAATACATTTAAAAATGAATAATAATTCATCAACTACAAATAATATTAATGTCATAAAATATATTTGTAGAAAGGATGAAATTTATGGAAGAAAAACAAATAATTAACTGTACAGTTGGAAGCTGTAAATATAATAATGGGCAAAAACAACAATGTGAATTAAAACAGATAATTGTTACGCCAGTACAAGGATGTGAAACGAAACAGCTAGATGAATCAATGTGCTCAAGTTATAAGAATGTCAATAAAAAGTAAAAAATAAGAGAATAGAAAAAAATATGTTGATGATGACAAGTTTCGACAAATTTTCTTGACACTTTGTGCTATTATATGGTGCAAAGGAGTTGATGAAGCATGAACAAAGTATTATCAAGATTAAAACACACAGCAAAATTAGAATCATTAATCGCAGCAAATGCTGACTATGACAAGATATTAAAGCAGAGTCAGAAAATAGACGAATATATAGTAGAAGAAATGCACCGCATCAACAAAGGAAAAAAGCGATAAAAAACGATCGGATAAAAACTTTTACCATTGACTCGAATAAAGGATAGATGTTCCTGTACATCCATCCTTTATTTTAAGGTGCAAAACAGTTATTGCTCTTTTAATATGCTGCGTATTATAGAATATAAATAAGGCTTATATTCTTTGATAGGTAGTGGAGCATCATATAGTATTGAATTAAAGCAGGTAGCACTCACTAGCTCAATTATAGTAGAAAGAGTAACTTTAGGATTTTCCAAAGTTATATTATTTTCATTTAATCTTTTCACAAATTTATCATAAATGCTTGCATTATCATTTTCTAAATTAGAAAGCTTTGAAATTGTATTATTGTAAAGCCCTAATGAAAGATTTTTGGCAACTAGTTTTAATACGATTTTATTCTTAGTTAATTCATCCAAAATATAATTTATTATAAAAATTATCTGATCTTCAAAATTATTTATATAAGATTTGTCTAAAGCAGTTAAAGCTTTATTAAATAGCTTTTGCGAATAATCAGCAATTACTTTATCTCTAATTTCATATTTATCTTTAAAATATAAATAAAAAGTACCTTTGCCAACACCAGCATTATCTGCAATGTCTTGAATAGATGTGTTGTCAACACCTTTTTGAGTAAATAATTTGAAAGCTGTACTTAATAATTTATTTTCTTTTTCTAATTTATTATCAAAACTTTTTCCCATATGAAAGCCCCCAATCTATTTATTATATTAACATAAAACTGACAAGCAGTCAAATATTTATAAAAAAATGAAATATTTAGGTAAAATTTTCATAGAATGTATTGACTGACGGTCAGAAAAGTAGTATTATACTAAATGACCACTGGTCAAAAATACGAAAGGAGATAATTTATAATGGTAAAATTCAACAAATTTGGAAATTGGGTATGCAAACATAGCAAGGTCATAATTATAATATCGTTGCTATTATTAATACCTTCAGTAATAGGAATAAAAGCAACAAGAATAAATTATGATATTTTGTCATATTTACCAAGCAACATAGAAACTGTGGATGGGCAAAATATATTATCGGAAGATTTTGGAATGGGCTCGTTCTCAGTTTTAATTGTTGATGACGAAATGCCAACAAAAGATATAATAAAACTAGAAGAGAAGATAAGAAGTATTGATTGTGTAAATACTGTAATTGGAGCAACAGACATAATGGGAACAAATATGCCAATGGAAATGTTGCCAGATGATGTAAAAGATATAATTGACAAAGAAGGAACTACACCAATACTTGTAACATTTAAGACAGGAATCGCAGAAGATGATACTTTAAAAGCTATAGAGGATATAAAAGACTTAGCTAAAACTCAATGTAGGGTAAGTGGAATATCTGCTACAGAGGATGATATAAAGAATCTACTAAATTCAGAAATGACAATATATGTAGTAGTAGCTGTAGTTTTATGTATTATAGTGTTACAAATTTCATTAGATTCATTTATAGTTCCAGTATTTTTACTAGGAGGTATAGGAATTGCAATATTGTATAATATGGGTTCAAATGTAATATTTGGAGAAATATCTTACATAACAAAAGCAATTGCAACAGTTTTGCAATTAGGTGTAACAATGGATTTCTCTATATTCTTATACCACAGTTACCAGAAAGAGAAACAAACAAGTGCTAATATAAACGAAGCAATGGCAAAAGCAATTGATAATACACTAAATTCAGTAGTTGGAAGTTCACTTACAACAATTGCAGGTTTCTTAGCATTGTGTACAATGCAATTAACAATAGGAAAAGATATTGGTTTAGTAATGGCTAAAGGTGTTCTTATAGGATTAATATGTGTTGTAACAGTATTACCAGCGACATTATTAGTATTTGATAAGTTAATTTCAAAGGGAAAACACAAAGAAATATTACCTGCGTTTACTCATACAAGAGATTTTATAATAAAACATTATAAAGGAATAATTGTAATGTTTGTAATATTATCAATACCTGCAATATATGGAAATAGCCATGTTTCAGTTTACTACAACTTAAACAAAACATTACCAGAAACACTTGATAGTGTAATTGCAAATAAAGAATTATCAGATAAATATGGAATGGTTTCAACTCAAATTGTGCTAGTAGATAAAAATATGCAAGATTACAAAGTAAACGAGATGCTAGATGAAATAGATGGTATAGATGGAGTAGAGTGGTCTTTGGCAAAAAGCAAATTGACTAATGGCTCAATTCCCGATGAGGTTTTACCAGAAGATATAAAATCTGTATTTGAGAGTGATAAATATCAAATGATATTAGTAAACTCAAGCTATGAAACTGCTACAGATGAGCAGAATGACTTAGTAAATAAAATAAATACAATAATAAAGAAATATGATGACAATGCAATATTAGCAGGTGAAGCACCTTTAATGAAAGACTTAGTAGAGATTGCAGATGTTGATTTTAATAGTGTAACTATTTCATCAATAGTAGTAATTCTTATATTAATGATATTTGTATTTAAATCTCCAACAATACCAGTATTATTAATTGCTACAATCGAATTTGCAATATTTGTAAATATGTCTTTTGCATGTTACTTGAATCAAACAATCCCATTTGTTTCATCAATAGTAATTGGAACGATCCAATTAGGAGCAACGGTTGATTATGCAATATTAATGACGAATAATTATTTAAATGCAAGAATAGATGGCAAAGACAAGAAAGAAGCGGCTAAATATGCAATGGATAATTCTATGAAATCAATAATAGTAAGTGCTTCATGTTTCTTTGCTGCAACATGTGGAGTATCTATAATATCTAATATTGATATGGTAGGTTCAATTTGTACATTAATATCAAGAGGAGCGCTAATAAGTATGGTTGCAGTTATATTTGTGCTACCATCTTTATTGATTGCATTTGATAAATTAATTTGTAAAACAACAAAGCGTACAAAAAATATAGTTTTTGAGAAAAATTAGAAAGGATATGAGTAAAAATGAAAAATAATTTATTAGTAAAAGGCGTTTCAATAGCCACAGTACTTACACTAGGTGTTATAACAGCTTCTCCAGTCTTGGCATATACTAAAGATGAAACAGTATATGGAAAGATGTCGAATAGCGGTGAAAATTACAATACTGTAGTAAGTACACATCTTAAAAATACAGAAAACGAAAGTATATTAAAAGATATATCGGATTTACTAAATATAAAAAATATAAACGGAGATGAAACATTTGAGGTAAATGAAAATATATTAAAATGGAATTCAAATGGTAATGATATATATTACCAAGGTGATACTGAAAAAAAATTGCCTTTGGAATGCACAATAAAATATGAATTAGATGGAAATGAAATAAGTGCTGAGGAATTGGCAGGGAAAAGTGGAAAAATAAAAATTACTATAGAATATAAAAATAAAGATGAACATATAGTAAAAATTAATGGAAAAGATACAAAAATGTATACACCATTTGTTGTAATTACAGGAACAATATTAAATAATACTGTAGCTAAAAATATTACTATATCAAAAGGTAAAGTAGTTGATAATGGCACAAAAACATTAGTAGCTGCTGTTACTTGCCCAGGCTTACAAGAAAGCTTAGATTTAGATGAAAAAGATTTAGAAATACCAAGTAAAGTAGAATTAGAGTTTGAAGCTACAGATTTTGAAATGGGCAATATTATGTCATATGCAACACCAAAAATAATAGAAGAAAGTGATTTGGATAATTTAGAAAAACTTGATGATTTATATAGTAAAATGTCTACATTAGATACATCTAGCACAGAATTAGTAAAAGGAGCTAAAACACTTCAAGATGGAGTAAACAAATATGTAGAGAAAAATACAGAATTTAGCAGTGCAATGGATAGTTTACAAGATGGAGTAGATACAATAAATACAAATTATGGATTGTTGAATGACGGCGTGAATGAATTAAATAATAGTGCATCAAAATTAGAAAGCGGAGCTGAAAAAGTAAATAGTGGAGTAGATGGAGTAAGCAGTGGATTAAATAAATTACAAAACGGTGTTGCAAATGGTAAAGAAGAAGCGGTATCTGCATTAACAGAAAGTGCAAATAGCCTATCAGAAGGAATTGATATGTTAATAGCCGGAAAAGAAAAAGAAACTGCAAAAATCAAATCAGATGTAATTGAAAATGGAAATGAAACATTAAAAGAAAACTTAACTTCAGCAGTTACAGAAGGAAGCAAAAAGATAGCTTCAGCAACATTAAGTGCAATTTTAAATAATGAGGAGTTTACTACGCAATATGGAATAGAATTAACAGAGCAACAAAAACAAGCATTAACACAAGCTTTAGCTAAAAATATGGATACTTCAACATTAAAAACTGGAATATCAAATGCAATAGATAGTGCTACAGAAAAAGAAAAGGCAGGAGTAGACTTAATTGATGAAAAAGGAATAAAAACAAGCTTAACAGGATTAAAGCAAAAAGCCAATACAAGCATTCAAGCAGGAATAAAATCTATTTCAGCAGGATTTGATAGTATTTCATCTGGTGTTGATTCAATAAATGATGGAGTTGGAAGTTTAAAAGATGGAACTAAAGAATTATATCAGGGAACAAAGAAATTAACTACAGGAACTTCAACTTTAGCACAAAAATCAGGAATGTTGCAAAATGGTATATCTACATTAAATAATTCAACAATTCAAATAAATAGTGCTAATAAGCAATTATTATCAGGTTCTCAGACAATTCAAAGCGGAATGGAAACATTATCAAATGGAATAGAAAAATTTGATAATGAAGGAATAAAAGAAATATCTAAGCTTGTAAACGGAGAAGTTAAAGATTTACAAGAAAGAATAGAAGCATTGAAAAAATTAGCAGATGAATACAATAATTTTGCAGGAATTGATGAAGAGACAGATGGAACAGTTAAATTTATATTAATGACAGATAGTATAAAAAAATAATAAAAATAATAAACCCCGATATTAAATTCGGGGTTTAAATTTGTTTAAGAATTAAAATGTTTCTTTATATAAAGTTCAGAATCTTTTTTCTTTAAATCTTCTCTTTTATCATATAATTTCTTTCCTTTTCCAATTCCTAACTCAAGTTTTACAATACTATTTTTAAAATAAAGTGATATAGGAACCAAAGTATATCCTTTTTGTTGAACCATACCAACTAATTTAAAAATTTCTTTTTTATTTAATAATAACTTTCTAGGCCTTAAAGGGTCTTTATTAAAGATATTACCTTGTTCATATGGGCTTATGTGCATAGAATAAACATAAGCTTCGCCATTTGTGATGGCTGCATAACTATCTTTTAAATTAACCTTCCCATTACGTATAGATTTTATTTCTGTACCAGTAAGTACAATTCCCGCTTCTAGGGTATCAAGTATTTCATAATTGTGCCTAGCAACGGGATTTTTAGCAATATTTTTAATCATAAAAATCACAATCCTTTGGTTGGGATGGTGTGATTCGAACACACGCATATCGGAGTCAGAGTCCGAGGCCTTACCACTTGGCGACATCCCAGTATCTAATACGGTATATATAATAGCACAAATAAAATAAAAAAGCTAGTCTTTAAAAAAAATTTTATATATGCTATTATATATAAAAAACAGAAAGATTAAAATAATGTACAATCAATTAAATAAAATTAATAATATAGATAATTTAAAAAAATTAAATATAATAGAAAAAGAAGAATTGGCAGAAGAGATCAGAGATTTTATAATTAAGAAGGTTGCTAAAACTGGAGGACACTTGGCTTCTAACTTAGGTACTGTAGAGTTAACTATAGCACTACATGATGTGTTTGAAGCAACGGAAGATAAAATTATTTGGGATGTTGGACACCAAACGTATACACATAAAATTTTAACAGGAAGAAAAGACAAGTTTAACACATTAAGACAATTAAATGGAATTTCAGGTTTCGTAAATCCAGAAGAATCAGAATATGATTGCTTTAACACTGGGCATAGTAGTACATCAATATCTGCTGCACTGGGAATGGCAAGAGCAAGAGATATTAAAAGAGAAAAGTACAATGTGATAGCTGTAATCGGAGATGGAGCATTAACTGGTGGAATGGCTTTAGAGGCTTTAAATGATGCAGGAACAAGTAATACGAATTTAATAATAGTTTTAAATGACAATGAAATGAGCATAGAAAAAAATACCGGGGGATTGGCAAGGGCTTTAGCAGTATCACCTAGCAGCATGTTTGAAAATTTAGGATATACATATCTAGGACCAGTTGATGGAAATGATATAGCAAGTTTAGAAAGAACATTTAAAGAAGCAAAGAAAATTAAAGGTCCAGTTATAATCCATTGCAAAACAATAAAAGGAAAAGGATATTCAATTGCCGAAAAAAATCCTGATAAATACCATAGCGTGCCAAGTTTTGATATTAATACAGGAACATTAGTAAAGGAAAAAGATTACTCAGAAGTGTTTGGGGATAAGCTGATAGAGTTAGCCCAAAAAAACAAAAATATAGTAGCGATAACAGCTGCTATGGCTACAGGAACAGGTCTCTCAAAATTCAAAGAATTATATCTAGATAGATTTTTCAATGTGGAAATTGCGGAGCAACATGCTTTAACAATGGCTGCAGGAATGGCTAAAAGTGGGCTTACACCAGTAGTAGCAATATATTCTTCGTTTTTGCAAAGAGGGTATGATCAAATAATACATGATATATGCATGCAAAACTTGCATGTTGTGATATGCGTGGATAGAGCTGGAATTGTGGGAAACGATGGAAAAACACATCAAGGCTTGTTTGATATAGCATTTTTAAGGCTGATTCCTAATATTACAATATTAGCGCCAAAGAACTTTAAAGAGTTGGAAGATATGATGGATTATGCAATAAATGAATTAAATACACCAGTAGCAATAAGGTATCCACGCGGAAGCGAAGAAATAATTGAATATAAAGAAAAGAGCCAGCCACAAAGATTGAAAAACCAAAAGGCGGAAATATTAAAACATGGAAAAGATGTAACTATAATAGCCTCAGGTAAAATGGTGTCGAAAGCTATTAAAGTGGCTGAAAAATTAAATAATATAATAGAATGTGAAGTTATAAATGCAAGCTTCTTAAAACCATTAGATGAAGAGACGATAAAGCAATCAATAGAAAAAACAAAAAATGTACTTACAATAGAAGATGGAGTTTTAAATGGTGGTTTATATACAGAAATTGCTGAATTGATTACAAAATATTCTATACAAGGTGTAAAAGTAGAAGGCTGTGCATACAAAGAAGGCTTTGTAGAGCAAGGAACAGTAGATGAATTAGAAAGATTAAATCACTTAGATGTTGAAAGTATTGCAGCTCAAATAATGAAATTATTAGGCAAGGAAAATTAGATGAATAAAACAGAAATATTAAACAGGTATTATAAAGAAGAAGATAGATTATTGGTAGCAAAGATTTTGGATAAAATAGAATTTGCAAAAAAGAAGAACCAAATTGTTTGTACTGATTTTTTGAACATGTATCAGAAAAAAATTAGCCAAGATATTTTAAATGTTGAAAAATATAAATACTATATTTACTATACACCGTATGAAGAAAGTAGCAGATGCGTTTTGATTATTTACCCTGAAAAATATAGTGAAATATTTGAAAATGATAGATTTAATTATTCAAGTATTTTAACCTTAGTAAGAATAGAGATTCCTAATGAATTAAAAAATAAATATACACATAAAGATTATTTGAGTGGAATAATGAAATTAGGTGTGAAGAGAGAAAAAATTGGAGATATATTGGTGTTTGAAGATGGAGCAGATATTATAACAACACCAGAGATGAGTAAATATATATTGAACAATCTGGGACAATTAACTAGGTTTAGCAAAGCAAAAATAGAAAAGTTAGATATTTCTAAAGTAAGAAAACCAATAATAAAGAAGGAAGAAAAAAGAATAACAGTTAGTTCTTTAAGGTTAGACAATATAGTTGCAGAGATTGCTAACTGTTCTAGAACGGTTGCAAGTGAGCTTATAGATGAACAAAGAGTTCTTATTAATTATAATAATGAAACAAGAGCCTCAAAATTAATAAATGAAGAAGATACAATAGTAATACGAGGAAAAGGAAAATTTATTGTAAAGAAGGTAGAAGGAGAGACTAAAAAAGGTAAAATTGCCGTTATAATGGAATATTATATATAGAATTTACAAGTTGACAAATAAAAACAAACGTTCTATAATAAAAGCGGAGAAAGCATAGAACATAAAGCAAAGCAAATAAGCAAGAATATAAAAGAAACTCTAGGCTTTACTGTAAACATTGGCATAGCACATATTAGCGAAAACAGATGAAAAAATATTAATACGTAAATTTGGTAAGTTTGGCAAGATGATATGGGAATATGCAAATGGAATAGATATGGAGTCAGTTGAAACGGAACGAGGAAAACCAAAAGGAATAGGAAATTCTGTAACTCTTCCACACGATGAAGCTAATATAGAAAAATTGGAAGAAGTTTTATTAGCTCTTGTAGAACAAGTGTCATATAGATGAAGCTAAAAGACTATTTTCAGAATTGTATAATTTATCTTCTAATAAACAAATCAGGCTTTTGGGAGTAAGAGTGGATAATTTAGTAGAAAAAGAAGAAATGCAATTATCTATATTTAAATTGCAACAAACAAATTCAGAAGCAGATAAACAAGAAAAAGGAGGAGAAAAATGGCGACTTTTCCAATATATCAATTTTATGTGGAACTAGATGGATATGAGCCTAAAATGTGGCGCAGATTCCAAGTAATGAATCATATATATTTAAATAGATTAGCATATATTATAATGACATTATATGAAACAAGAAATGATTATTCATATGAGTTTAGAAAAGATGAGCAGGAAATATTTTTAAATAAACATCCTGAATATAAAAGAAATCCAGAAAGATTAAAAGAACTTAATAAATCATTTGAAAAATTGCGATACGGGGCTACTTTTATGGAGAATGTATATATGTATAGAGTTCCAGAAGGCTATAAAGAATTGCTTGATGTTACAAGTGTTAAGCTAAGGGACGTATTAAAATATGAAAATGAGGAATTAGTTTTTTTATACGATCCAGAGGTAAATTGGAAATTTACAGTAGTTTTAGAGAAAATTATAATAGATAAAAATTTCTTTGCAAGTGATTTGCCAAATGTAATTGATGGCGCAGGGTATGGAATAATAGAAAGCAAAGGCGGAGTTAAAGAGCTAGAAAAATTTAGAGATGAGCTAAAAAAATCAAGATGGATTAATAAAACGAAATATAAAGATTATGCTAGACCAGGTGAAAGCGAAAATAAAAAATTTTATTTTGATAAGTTTGATGTTGCTGAGATGAATTATAGAATAAAAATATTACCAAAAGCGCTAGAAGGAAGATTTGAATATGGGATGAAATTGAATGATAGGCAGAGACGAACCCTAAAAAGGCGTTATGATGAAATAAGATACAGTAATTTTAAACATTTATAGGTTTACAATAGATATGTCACAGTAAATATAAAAAAGGAAATACCGATGTGATATAATAGTTTTGAAACAAAAAACAACCATAAATCACGGAGGTATTTCCAATGAATAGTATAACACAAGATATAGTATTTAAGCAATCAGTTGTAGAATATTCTTTAAAACATGGAGTAACAGAAGCAGCAAAAAGATATAAACAACATAGAAAAACAATATATAGATGGAGAGAAAAGTATGATGGTACAAGAAAGTCATTAGTAAATAAATCAAGAAGACCGCATAGCCATCCAAGAGCTCATACAGAAGAAGAAATAAAAATGATAAAAAAATATAAAGCACATAATAAAACAGATGGATTAGTAGTATTATGGGTAAAATTATGGAAAAATGGATATAAGAGAAGTATAACCAGTCTGTATAGAGTAATGCAAAAATTAGGAATATATGAGAAAACACCAAGTAAGAAAAAAGTATATGAGCCAAAAGAGTATGAGCAAATGACACATCCAGGAGAAAGAATACAAATAGATGTAAAATATGTACCAAGAAAATGTATGAGTAAAGAATTAATAGAATTAGGAGAAAAATATTATCAATATACAGCAATAGACGAATACACAAGACAAAGAGTATTATGGGCAAGTAAAGAGCATAATACATATGAATCAACGAAATTTTTAGAAGTAGTAATGAAGAAATTCAAATATAAAATAGAATGTATACAAACAGATAATGGATTTGAATTCACCAATAGATTAAATGCACAAGGAACAGAGAAAAAAACAATGTTTGAAAATAAGTTAGAAGAATTAGGGATAAGGCATAAATTAATAAAACCAAGAACACCAAGGCATAATGGAAAAGTAGAAAGAAGTCATAGAAAAGATCAAGAAAGATTTTATTATGAAAGAGTATTTGTAAGTTTTGAAGATTTTAAAGAAAAGCTAAGACATTGGAACAGAGAATACAATAACTTTCCAATGAAGCCATTAGGCTGGAAAAGTCCAAATGAAAAATATGAGTTATTTCAAGCATTGTAGAAGATAAATATCACAGAGGGCATATCAAACACTATATTTATCAATAAAGTGTGACATATGTTTGACAAACCTACA
>OCMB01000009.1_pt1 | contig 74437 bp, 82 predicted proteins | sample 1496101 | NCBI WGS metagenome assembly OCMB01 (sample SAMN01760949, study PRJEB22395) | human gut metagenome | reverse complement strand
TAATTGAGACATTTTCTCAAATGATTTATTAAGACATTATCACAAATGAATTATAATGTCAAAAGCAAAAATGCAATTGAACTTGAAAAAATATCCAATATGTGCTATAATTAAAACATTGACAAAGAGAGGTGAAATTTATTGAGAGATATTAATGTAATAAGAGAAGACTATAATGAGTATATCATGCAACAATTGCATGAATATGAAATTAGTTTGGGAATGATAGGAAGCGCAATAGAAAGAATGAAAGCAAAAAAATTAATATCTGAAAATGTACAAATAACTGGTAGAATAAAAAGTTTTAAATCTGCATATTTAAATTATGAAAGAGATAAGAAAATAGATGATTGTTTTGGTCTAAGGATTGTAGCAAAGCAAGAGGAGCTAGTGAAAATAAGAGAAGAGTTAGCAAAGCTATTAACTGTAAAAAGCACAAAAGACCATAGAAAAAGAATGAATACAGGATATAATGCAGTACATCAGATGGTATATTTAAATAATGAATTTATAGACGGATTAAAAGATATAGATCCGCACTTATTTCCATTATTAGAAATTCAATATTGGGATGAAGAAACAGAAAGAGATTGCTTTAATGGGAATCTTTCATATGCACACTATAAACATAGAGATATAAAAAAAATGGCAAAACAATATAATGAGAATCCAGAAAGCGTATATGAAGAACTACCAATTTATTATGAAATAGAAGGTAAAGAAGTAAAAAGATTAAGCAAAGAAGAGACGTTAGATAGAATGTATCCAGAATTAAAAACAGAATTGGAAGAAAATCAAGAACAGATGTTAGATATAGGATAAGAAAAGAGGCACATTGTAGAAAAACCTATAATGTGCTTCTTTTTTTGTAATAATTATTGACTTTTAGCTTCAAATAGTATATAATAATTAAGCATGTAAGATAGCGAAGAAGTAAGATGTGGCTACAATCCGCAATAAACCAGCGATTGGAGGGAACTCTTATGGAGCATGTCGTGGCTTAGACCAGGCGGTAAGGTTTATAAAATAGAAGCACTTATCCCAAGAATTATCATGCAAAACTTGGGCTTTTATATTGATAAATGGTAGAACACCAGGGTGCGTTTATAACTTCCTGCCAAATAAAAATAATATTAAGGAGGGAAATTTACATGGCAAAAACACAAACAAGTGAGGTAACAAACGGTAAACTAAGAATAAGACTTAAAGCTTATGATTCAGTTGTTTTAGAACAGTCTGCTGCAAAAATAGTAGATACTGCTAAAAAAACAGGAGCTAAAGTTTCAGGACCTATTCCATTACCAACAGAAAAAGAAATCGTAACAATATTACGTTCTCCACACAAACACAAAGATTCAAGAGAACAATTTGAAATGAGAACACACAAGAGAGTTATAGACATTCTTTACCCAACACAAAAAACAATTGATAGTTTAACAAAAATAGAACTACCAGCTGGTGTTGATATAGAAATAAAATAAATTCATAAATAAAGTTGAAAGTTGTGAACAACTAAAAACAAATCACAAACAAAACCAAGCTGATAGACTTTTAAGTTTATAAGCCAATAGTTAGGAGGAAAAGGAATGAATAAAGTAATAATAGGAAAGAAAATAGGAATGACACAAATATTCGATGAAAAGGGAAAGGTTATTCCTGTAACAGCAATTGAAGCTGGACCATGTGTTGTAGCACAAGTTAAAAATGTAGAAACAGATGGATATGAAGCAATCCAATTAGGATTCGGTGAAGTCAAAGAAAGCAAAGTTAATAGACCAATAAAAGGACACTTTGCAAAATCAAAATTAACACCAAAGAAACATTTAAGAGAATTTAGAGCAGACTCTGTAGAAGGAGTAAAAGTTGGAGATGAACTTAAAGCTGATACTTTTGCAGCAGGAGATAAAGTTGATATCCAAGGTATATCTAAAGGTAAAGGTTTCCAAGGTGTTATTAAACGTCATGGACAATCAAGAGGACCAATGGGTCATGGTTCTATGTATCATAGAAGACCAGGTTCAATGGGACCTACATCAACTCCAGGAAGAGTATTTAAAGGTAAAAAACTTCCAGGACATATGGGAAGAAATACAATAACAATACAAAACCTAGAAGTTGTTAAAGTAGACTTAGACAAGAATGTAATATTAGTAAAAGGTAGCGTACCAGGAGCAAATGGTAGTATCTTAAAAATAAAATCAAGTATAAAAGCATAGGAAGGAGGAAGAAAAAATGCCTAAAATAGATGTATATGACATTAATGGAAAGAAAGTTAAAGAAGTTGAATTAAAAGAAGAAATATTTGGAATAGAGCCAAATGAAGCTGTAGTACATAGCGTACTAGTAAACTTCTTAGCAAATCAAAGACAAGGTACACAAAGTACTAAAACAAGATCAGAAGTTGCTGGTGGTGGAAGAAAACCATGGAGGCAAAAAGGAACAGGACGTGCAAGACAAGGAAGTATAAGAGCACCACAATGGATTAAAGGTGGTATAGCTTTAGGACCAAAACCACGTTCATATAAATATACAGTAAATAAACAAGAAAAAAGATTAGCTATTAAATCAGTATTAAGCTCTAAAGTATTAGAGAATGAATTAGTAGTTGTAGACGAATTACCATTAAAAGAAATAAAAACAAAGGAAATGGTAAAAGTTTTATCAAATTTAAAAGTAGACGGAAAAGCATTAGTAATGCTACCAGAAAAGAACGAAAAAGTTCAAAAATCAGCTAGAAACATAGAAGGTGTAAAAACTACTCTAGTTGGAACAATAAATGTTTATGATTTATTAAAATACAATAAGCTTGTTGTAACATTAGATACAATAAAGAAATTAGAGGAGGTGTACGCATAATGTTACCAGAAGACATAATTATAAAACCTATAATTACAGAGAAAAGTAATGATGGTTTACAAGAAGGAAAGTATACCTTTAAAGTAAATAAAAAAGCTACAAAAGTTGATATTGCAAAAGCAGTAGAAAAACTTTTTGGAGTTAAAGTATTAAAAGTTAACACAATAAATGTTAACGGAAAAGAAAAAAGAGTTGGAAGAAATGTTGGAAAAACATCTGACTGGAAAAAAGCTATTGTTACAATAGATACAAATCCATCAGACAAAACATATCTTGCAAAAGGTGGGAAAGAAGTAAAAGTTTCTAAGAAATATAAAGATTCAATTGACGAATTTGCAGGAGCTTAGAAATAAAATTTAAAAATATCGAGAAATAACTCGGATAACAAAAAATATCTGCTTATGCGGGGCAGGAAAAAAATAATACGTAAATATAAATAATAAGAGGAAAAGAAAATGGCAACAAAAAAATTTAGACCAGTAACTCCATCACTAAGAAACATGGCATTATCTGACTTTTCTGAAATAACAAAAAAGGCACCTGAAAAATCTTTATTAACAACAAAGAAAGAAAAAGCAGGAAGAAATAGTTATGGAAGAATAACAGTACGTCATCAAGGTGGAGGAAACAGACAAAAATATAGAATAATTGATTTTAAACGTAATAAGAAAGATGATATGCCAGCAACTGTAGTTGGTATAGAATATGATCCAAATAGAAGTGCAAATATAGCATTAATAAAATATGAAGACGGAACATTAAGCTATATATTAGCTCCAATAGGATTAAAAGATGGAGACAAAGTAGTATCTGGTAAAAAAGCTGATATAAAACCAGGAAATTGCATGGAATTAGAAAGCATACCAGTTGGTACTATGGTACACAATATAGAATTAAATCCAGGTCAAGGTGGAAAGCTAGTTAGAGCTGCAGGACAAGAAGCTCAACTTATGGCTAAAGAAGGGAAATATGCTAACCTAAGATTACCATCAGGAGAAATGAGATTAGTAATGATTAATTGTAGAGCTACAATCGGAACTGTGGGTAATGCTGAGCATGAAAACATAAAATTAGGTAAAGCAGGAAAAACAAGACATTTAGGAAAACGTCCAGAAGTAAGAGGATCTGCAATGAACCCAGTAGATCACCCTCATGGTGGTGGTGAAGGTAAGGCTCCAGTAGGACACGCAGGACCAATGACTCCTTGGGGTAAACCAGCACTTGGATATAAGACAAGAAAGAAAAACAAAAAGTCAGACAAATTAATATCTAAGAGGAGGAAATAGAAATGTCAAGATCTAGTAAAAAGAAACCATTTGTTGCACCTGAACTATTAAAGAGAATAGATGCAATGAATGAAACTGGAAAAAAAGAAGTTCTAAAAACTTGGTCAAGAGCTTCTACAATATATCCACAAATGGTTGGTCATACAATCGCTGTTCATGACGGAAGAAAACATGTTCCAGTATACATTACTGAAGAAATGATTGGACATAAATTAGGAGAATTTGCTCCAACAAGAACATTCAAAGGTCATGCAGGAGACAAAACAACTACAAACGGAAAATAGAATATTTGAAAATAAAATAAGGAGGTAAGTAGAGTGGAAGCAAAGAAAGAAGAGACAATAGTAAATGAAGTACCAGAAGCAAGAGCTACTTTAAAATATGCTAGAATATCAAGCAGAAAAGTAAAAATCGTAATAGATTTAATAAGAGGCAAAAGCGTAGACGAAGCCCTAGCAATAGTAAAATTCACTCCAAAGGCATCATCTGAAATAATTGAAAAATTATTAAAATCAGCAATAGCCAATGCGGAGAATAACCATAACATGGCTCATGAAAAATTATATGTAGCTGAAGTATATGCAAACCAAGGTCCAACTTTAAGAAGAATTAGACCAGCTGCAAAAGGCTCAGCTGTAAGAATAAGAAAGAGAACAAGCCATATTACAATAGTTTTAAGAGAAAGAGACTAATAAAAAAGGAGGATTAAAATAAAATGGGACAAAAAATGGATCCTAATGGATTAAGAGTTGGAGTCATCAGAGATTGGAACTCAAAATGGTATGCAGATGCAAAACACTTTGGCGACTATCTAGTAGAAGACCATAAAATCCGTGAATATGTAAAGAAGAAATTATACCTTAGTGGAATTTCTAAAATAGAAATAGAAAGAACTGCTAAATTTGTAAAAGTTAACGTATATACAGCAAAACCTGGACTAGTAATAGGAAAAGGTGGAAACTTAGCAGAAAGCTTAAAAGAAGAATTAAAGAAAATGATTAACAAAGAAGTTAATTTAAATATAGTAGAAGTTAAGAATCCTGATATGAGTGCACAATTAGTTGCAGAAAATATAGCAGGACAATTAGAGAGAAGAATTTCATTCAGACGTGCAATGAAACAATGCATGCAAAAAACAATGAAAGCAGGAGCTCTAGGAATAAAGACAGCTGTATCTGGAAGATTAGGTGGAGCTGATATGGCTAGAACAGAATTTTATAAAGATGGTACTATACCACTACAAACATTAAGAGCTGACATTGATTATGGATTTGCAGAAGCAAATACAACTTATGGAAAAATAGGTGTAAAAGTTTGGATATATAAAGGAGAAGTTCTTCCAGCTAAGAAGAAAGTTATGGAAGGAGGAGACAAATAATGCCATTAATGCCAAAAAGAACAAAATATAGAAAACAACAAAAAGGTAGAAATAGAGGAAAGGCAACAAGAGGAAATGTAGTTGTAAATGGAGAATTTGGTTTACAAGCTACTGAAGCAGGAAATATTACTTCTAATCAAATTGAAGCAGCCCGTGTTGCTATGAACAGATATATAAAAAGAAGTGGTAAAGTTTGGATTACAATATTCCCAGACAAACCAATAACAAAGAAACCAGCTGATACACGTATGGGTAAAGGTAAAGGTTCAGTAGAATACTGGGTAGCAGTTGTAAAACCTGGTAGAGTTATGTTTGAAATTGCAGAAGTTCCAGAAGATATAGCTAGAGAAGCTTTAAGATTAGCTGCAAACAAACTATCTGTTAAGTGCAAATTTGTAAAAAAGGAAACTAAAATAGGTGGTGAAAAAGATGAAGATAAATAAAATTAGAGAAATGTCTTCACCAGACCTACAAAAAGAATTAGGAGAATTAAAATCAGAATTATTTAAATTAAGATTCAGTTTAGCAACAAATGGATTAGACAATCCTATGAAGATTAAAGAGGTTAAGAAAGACATTGCAAAAATAAAAACAGTTTTAACTGAAAGAGAATTAGAAGAATCTAAAAAATAAAATGATAGTTTTCATTGATTTTTAGAGAAAGGAGATAGAAAATGGAAGAAAGGAATCTTCGTAAAGTTATGATAGGTAAAGTTACATCTGATAAAATGGATAAAACAGTAGTTGTATCTGTTGAAATAAAAGAGATGGATAAAACCTATGGAAAAATTAAAAAGAAAACATATAAATTAAAAGCTCATGACGAAAACAATGAATGCAAAATAGGAGATAAAGTAAAAGTTATGGAAACAAGACCTTTATCTAAAGATAAGAGATGGAGAGTTGTTGAAGTTGTAGAAAAAGCTATAATAAAATAGTTTTATGATTTAGATATAATTAAAAAGGAGGTACTTTCATGGTACAGCAACAAACAATATTAAAAGTAGCTGACAATACAGGTGCAAAAGAAATTATGTGTATCAGATGCCTTGGTGGTTCTTATAGAAAATATGCAAGAGTAGGAGACATTATAGTTGCTTCTGTTAAAACTGCAACACCAGGTGGAGTTGTAAAAAAAGGTGAAGTTGTAAAAGCTGTTGTAGTAAGAACAAAGAAACCTATAAGAAGAGTAGATGGTTCTTATGTAAGATTTGATGAAAATGCAGCAGTAATAATAAAAGAAGATGGGACACCAAAGGGAACACGTATATTTGGACCAGTAGCTAGAGAATTAAGAGAAAAAGATTATTTAAAAATTCTTTCTTTAGCACCAGAAGTTCTATAAAAATAGAAGAAAATTTTCAATTTAAAAATGTGAGGTGAAAAGAATGAAAATAAGAAAAGGTGATACAGTTAAAGTTTTATCTGGAAATGATAAAGGAAAAACTGGAGAAGTTTTAGAAGTTATACCAAAAACACAAAAAATAATAGTAAAAGGTATAAATATTAGAAAAAAACACATTAAGCCTAGAAAACAAGGAGAAGAAGGCGGAATAATACCTTCAGAGTTCAGCATACATAGCAGCAAAGTAGCAGTTGTTTGTCCAAAATGTGGTAAAGCTACAAGAATAGGATATTCAGTTGAAAAAGATGAGAAAGTTCGTGTATGTAAAAAATGTGGAGAAAATATTAAATAAGAAAGGAGATAGAAAAAAGACTTATGGAAATATTAAAAGAGCAATATGAAAAAGAAATAGTACCAGCTATGATGAAGAAGTTTAACTATAAATCTATTATGGAAGTGCCAAAGCTAGATAAAATAGTTATTAATATAGGTTTAGGAGATACAAAAGAAAATCCTAAAGAATTAGATAATGCTATAGCTGATTTAAGTAAAATAACAGGTCAAAAACCAATAATAACAAAATCTAAAAAAGCAATTGCAGCATTTAAATTAAGAGCTGGAGTGCCAATAGGATGTAAGGTTACATTAAGAAAAGGAAAAATGTATGATTTTGCATTTAAACTATTCAATGTAGCTCTTCCAAGAGTAAGAGATTTCAGAGGAGTTGAAACTAATTCTTTTGATGGAAGAGGAAATTATTCAATGGGTATAAAAGAACAACTTATATTCCCTGAAATTGAATATGATAAAATTGATAAAATTAGAGGTATGGATATAATTTTTGTAACAACAGCAAAGACTGACGAAGAGGCAAGAGAATTATTAAAGCTTTTAGGAATGCCTTTTAAAAATTAAGACAAGAATTAGATAAGAAAGGAGATAGCTAATGGCTAAGAAATCTTTAAAAGTAAAGCAAGCAAGACCACAAAAATACCAAACTAGAGAATATAATAGATGTAAAATCTGTGGCCGTCCACATGCTTATATTAGGAAATATGGAATATGCCGTGTTTGCTTTAGAAAGCTAGCTCACAATGGAGAAATCCCAGGAGTAAAGAAGGCAAGCTGGTAAAATAGAAATTGGAGATACGATAAAGGAGATTTCCAAAAGAAGGAGGGAGAAAGATAAACTATGGTAACTACAGATCCAATAGCAGATATGCTAACAAGAATTAGAAATGCAAACAGTGCAAAACATAAAACTGTTGATATTCCTGCATCAAATATGAAATTAGCAATAGCTAAGATTTTATTTGAAGAAGGATATATAAAATCTTTTGAAGAGATAAAAGAAGAAAATAATCAAGGAATTATAAGAATAACATTAAAATATTCTGAAAAAGGTAAAAGAGTAATAGATGGACTAAGAAGAATTAGTAAACCAGGATTAAGAGTTTATGCATCTAAAGACGAATTACCTAAAGTATTAAACGGTTTAGGAATAGCTCTAATTTCTACATCTAAAGGAATAATGACTGATAAGAATGCTAGAGAAGCAGGATTAGGTGGAGAAGTATTAGCTTACGTATGGTAATATTAAATGAAGAAGGAGGAGAATAAAAAATGTCAAGAATAGGAAAGAAACCTATAGCTATACCAGATGGTGTTGAAGTAACAATCAATGGTCAACACGTTACTGTAAAAGGCCCAAAGGGAACATTAGAAAGAGAAATTAACAGTAATGTAACAGCAAGAATTGAAAACAAAGAAATAATAGTAGAAGTTGCTTCAGAAGAATTTGGAAACTTACATGGAATAACAAGAACTCTAATTCATAACATGGTTGAAGGTGTAGAAAAAGAATTTACAAGAGAATTAGAGATAAATGGTGTTGGATACAGAGCTCAAAAGAAAGGAAACGGCTTAGTAATGAACTTGGGTTACTCACATCCAGTTGAAGTAGAAGCTCCAGAAGGAATTACTTTTGATGTTCCAGATGCTAACCATATAGTAATTAGAGGAATCGATAAAGAATTAGTTGGTCAAACTGCTGCTAATATAAGAACAAAAAGACCACCTGAAGTATATAGAGGAAAAGGTATTAAATATGCAGAAGAGCATATTAGACGTAAAGAAGGTAAAGCTGGAAAGAAATAAAATTTTAAGCTTAATTAACGTAATATTTTTGGAAATAATAATGTTTTTAGGAAGGAGAGTAAAGTTAGAATGGTAAGTAAGACAGATAGAAAAATGGAAAGAACAAGAAGACATATTCGTGTTCGTAATAAAATAAGTGGTACTGCAGAACGTCCAAGATTATGTATATACAGAAGCAATACTAGCCTATATGCACAAATAATAGATGATGTTGCAGGAGTTACATTAGTAAGTGCATCAACACTTGACAAAACAGTAAAAACAAAACATTCAAATGTGGAAGCTGCTAAAGAAGTTGGAACATTAATAGCTAAAAGAGCAGCTGAAAATAATATAAAATCAGTGGTTTTTGACAGAAGTGGATATATATATCACGGAGTTGTAAAAAAATTTGCAGAAGCTGCTAGAGAAGCAGGATTAGAATTCTAAAAAAAGGAGGGAAATATAGTGCAAGAAGAAAATTCTACAGAATTAAAAGAGAAAGTTGTAGCTATTAATAGAGTTGCCAAAGTTGTAAAAGGTGGTAGAAACTTTAGATTTAGTGCAGTAGTTGTTGTTGGAGACGGAGCAGGACATGTTGGAGTAGGAAACGGTAAAGCTGCAGAAGTTCCAGATGCAATAAGAAAAGCTATAGAAGAAGCAAAGAAAAACTTAATAGAAGTTCCAATAGTAGATACTACTATACCACATGAAATTATTGGAAAATTTGGTAGTGCTAATGTTATGCTAAAACCAGCTGCAGAAGGTACAGGAATTATAGCAGGTGGAAGCGTTAGACCAGTTCTAGAACTTGCAGGATATAGAGATATTAGAACAAAAATAATTGGAACAAACAATCCAAGAAACGTTGTATATGCAACACTAGAAGGATTAAAGAATATGCAAACATTAGAATCAGTAGCTAAAAAAAGAGGAAAAAAAGCTGAAGAAATAATGTAGGCTAAATTATGAAACGTAATTTAACTTTAGAAATAAAAAACTAGGAGGTGTAATCACAAAATGAAATTAGATGAGTTAAAACCAGCACAAAAAAATACAACAAGAACAAGAGTTGGACGTGGAGTTGGATCAGGTTTAGGTAAAACATCTGGTAGAGGTCATAAAGGACAAAAAGCAAGATCTGGCGGTGGAGTAAGACGTGGATTCGAAGGTGGTCAAACACCATTATATAGAAGATTACCAAAAAGAGGATTCACAAATATACATGCTAAAAATTATACAGAAGTAACATTAACAATGTTATCAAAATCAAAGAGTGAAGATGTAACTGCTGAGACTTTACTAGAAGAAGGAATAATTGGAAAAATTAATGACGGTATAGTTGTTTTAGCTACAGGAAAACTTGATAAAAAAGTTAATGTAAAAGCTGTAAGATTTACTAAGGCAGCTGAAGAAGCTATAAAAGCTTTAGGTGGAAAGACAGAGGTGATTTAGTTGTTTAAGACTATAAAAAATGCCTTAAAGACACCAGAAGTTAGAAAAAAATTGCTATATACTTTATTGTTGATAGTAGTTTTTAGATTTGGATGTTTTGTAACAGTACCAGGAGTGGATACTTTTACATTAGCAGAACAAATGCATTCTGCAACAAATGGAGTAACAGGACTAATTGATACAATATCAGGAGGAGCTTTCTCAAGACTTTCTATATTTGCAATGTCTATAACTCCATACATTACAGCTTCTATTGTAATTCAATTATTATCAATGGTAATTCCATCTTTAGAGAGATTAATTAAAGAAGGTGGAGAAGAAGGAACAATAAAAGTAAATAAATACACAAAAATACTTACAATACTTCTTGCGTTAGTAGAAGGTTTGGGAATATTTTTATCATATAAATCAACAGGGATATTCTTAGATACAAGCTTTTTAGGAGGATTCATTACTGTATTATCACTTATGACAGGAACTGCACTTCTAATATGGCTTGGAGAACAAATTACTAACAAAGGAATAGGTAATGGAATTTCTATGTTAATATTTGTTGGTATTGTTTCTGGATTACCATCTGGGGTTGTAACGGTTTGGAACTTGATTTTTGGAACAAGTACATTTAGCACAGTTGGATTAATTGAAGCTTTAGGCTTGATTCTAGGAATAGTTTTATTAATTGCTGCAGTTGTATTTGTACAATTAGCAGAAAGAAGAATACCAGTACAATATGCAAAAAAAGTAGTTGGAAGAAAAATGGTTGGTGCACAAAATACTCATATACCATTGAAATTAGCAATGGCTGGAGTAATGCCAATAATATTTGCATCATCATTTATGACTTTCCCTGCTATGATTATACAAATATTTGTAAAAGACATAGCAGCACAAACTGGATTCTGGGCAGGAGTATATAAATTCTCACTTGCAACATCATCTTCAAGTGTAGGATTAGGTTATACAATAGCAAATGCGTGTGTATATTTATTATTAATTTTAGGATTTACATATTTCTATACATATGCTATGTTTAACCCAGCTGAAATATCAGGAAATATTAAAAGAAATGGTGGTTTCATACCAGGAATAAGAGCGGGTAAACCAACTACAGATTATTTAACATCTGTAATATCTAAGCTAACATTAGTAGGAGGATTTTTCCTAGCAGCAATTGCTATTATACCAATGCTTGCAAGATTTACAAATTTAAATATCGCATTTGGAGGAACATCTATATTAATTTTAGTAGGTGTAGCACTAGAAACTGTACAACAACTAGAATCTCAACTTGTAACAAGACATTACAAAGGATTCTTAGAATAAATAATATAGAGGAGAGAACAACAAAAAACAATCTCTCCTTTTTAATTAGTAGAAAGCAAGTATAAAAAGCTTCTTTCTATTAATTAAAGAGGAAATATGAAAGGAGTTTTTATTATGTATTTAATAATGTTAGGAGCACAGGGAACTGGGAAAGGTACTGTTGCAGGAATTTTAAGTGAAAACACAGGATGGCCTCAAATATCTACAGGGGATATTTTTAGAAAAAATATAGCAGAAAAGACAGAGTTGGGAATAAAGGCAAATGAATTTATATCAAAGGGAAACTTAGTACCGGATGATATAACTGTACCTATGGTTGTAGATAGATTAAACCAAGAAGATTGCGAAAATGGTGCAATATTAGATGGATTTCCACGTACAGTAGAGCAAGCAGAAAAACTAGATGAAATACTTGCTGAAAAAGGAAAAAAAGTTGATTTAGTTGTAAATCTAACCACTCCAAGAGATGAAATAATTACAAGAATTTTAAATAGAAGAGTATGTTCAAATCAAGATTGTAAGGCAACTTATAATTTAACAATGCATCCTTCTAAAGTACCAGGAATATGTGATAAATGCGGTTCAAAATTGGTACAAAGAGAAGATGACAGCAATGAAGCAGCAATTAGACAAAGACTAGAAATATATGATGAAAAAACTAGCCCATTAATAGACTTCTATACAAAGAAGAATATATTAGTAACAGAAGAAGTTAGCGAAAGAATAAATAGAATAGGCAAAGAAGCTGCAGCAGATGTATTAGAAAGAATAAAAAATATGTAAATTAAAGAAGGTAATTAATTTGGTAAGCATAAAAAACAAAAATGAAATAGAAAAAATGAAAGAAGCTTGCAGAGTAGCAAATCTAGCTCAGAAAGCAGTGGAAGCAGCAATTAGACCAGGCATATCAACATATGAATTAGATAAAATTGCTGAACGAACAATGAGAGAAAACGGCGCTATTCCAGCTGAAAAAGGTTACCCAAGTGGAGTAAAAGGCGTACCTGCATTTCCAGGTTCTATATGTGCCTCAGTTAATGATGTGGTAATCCATGGAATTCCTTCAAAAAGAGAAATATTAAAAGATGGCGATATTATTAGTGTTGACCTAGTTGCATATAAAAACGGATTTAATGGTGATTGTGCAAGAACATATTTTGTAGGAAACGTAAATGAAAAAGCTAAAAGATTAGTAGAAATTACAAAACAATCATTTTATGAAGGAATAAAATATGCAAAAAAAGGAAATAGACTAGGAGATATTTCACATGCAATAGGAGAATATGTTGAAAAGCATGGATACAGTGTAGTAAGAGAATTCCAGGGTCATGGAATTGGAGAGAGCATGCATGAAGATCCAGGAATACCTAATTATGGAAAAGCAGGAAGAGGAATTAGGCTAGAACCTGGAATGACACTAGCAATAGAGCCAATGGTTATAGAAGGAAAACCGGGTATTTTAGAATTAGATGATGGGTGGACTATTATTTCAGAGGATGGAAGCCTAGCGGCTCACTATGAAAATACTATTTTAATTACAGAAAATGAGCCTGAAATATTGACTTTATTGTAAAAATGCGATATACTATATAAGCTATTGCTTAAAATAGATTTATTGTATTTTATAAGCAATATCAATTTAGGAGGGTATTGAATGTCTAAAGAGGATGTTATAGAAGTAGAAGGAACAGTAGTAGAAACACTACCTAATACAAACTTTAAAGTAGAACTAGAAAATGGGCATCAAATATTAGCTCATATTTCAGGAAAGTTAAGAATGAATTATATAAAAATTCTTCCAGGGGATAAAGTAAAAGTTGAATTATCACCATATGATTTAACTAGAGGCAGAATCACTTGGAGAGCTAAATAAAATATGAACCTTATAACTTAACTTAAAGAGAGGTGAATGAAATGAAAGTAAGACCATCAGTAAAACCTATGTGTGACAAATGCAAAGTAATAAAAAGAAGAGGTGTCACAAGAGTAATTTGCGAAAATCCTAAACATAAACAAAGACAAGGATAATTGAACAAAATTTGATATTAACACAAATCACGATTAGCGGCTGTTAACATTAGTTTAATAAATTTTATGATTTGTGTTTATATACATGTCTAATAAAAAGTTGAAGACTAATTAAAACTAATGAATTATACTCCAAATAAAGGTATTAACCTCTAATATCCTTTACCAAGAATATAGTTTATAACTTTTATATTGGTGCATTTCACCTTTAACTAATAAAAAGACAAATTAAAATAAAAAATAAAATTAAGTACATGTGGAGGTGCAAAAAATGGCTCGTATAGGAGGAGTTGATTTACCTAGAGAAAAAAGAGTTGAAATAGGACTTACATATATATATGGAATAGGACTATCTCGTTCACAAGAAATATTAAAAAAAGCTGGAATAAATCCAGATACTAGGGTTAAAGATTTAACAGACGAACAAGTACAAGCAATAAGAAATGCTATAGACGGATATACATTAGAAGGTGACTTACGTAGAGAAGTTGCGCTAAATATAAAAAGATTAACTGAAATAGGATGTTATAGAGGTCTAAGACATAGAAGGAGTCTTCCAGTAAGAGGACAAAGAACAAAAACTAATGCTCGTACAAGAAAAGGACCAAGAAAATTAGTAAGCAAGAGCAAGAAATAAAATTGGAAGATAGAAGTTAAATAATATTTAGCATCTAGATTCAAAAGGAGGAAAGTTTAAATGGCTACAAAGAATTTAGCTAAAAAGCCAACTACTAGAAGAAGAGACAGAAAAAATATAGAAAAAGGTATGGCTCATATTCATTCTAGTTTTAATAATACAATAGTTACAATTACAGATACACAAGGAAATGCTTTATCATGGGCAAGTGCTGGAGAACTAGGATTTAAAGGCTCTAGAAAAAGTACACCATTTGCCGCAGGCGAAGCTGCAGAAACAGCTGCTAAAGCTGCTATGGAACATGGGCTAAAAACTGTAGATGTTTTTGTTAAAGGACCAGGTTCAGGACGTGAAGCAGCAATAAGAGCATTACAAACAGCAGGATTAGAAATAACATCAATTAAAGATGTTACTCCAATACCTCACAATGGTTGTAGACCACCAAAAAGAAGAAGAGTATAGGATAACAAGAAAGGAGATATTAAAAAATGGCAAGATATAAAGATGAACAATGCCGTATTTGCCGTAAAGAAGGTCAAAAATTGTTCCTAAAAGGTTCAAGATGCTACTCAGACAAATGCAGTATAGCTAGAAGAAATTATGCTCCAGGCCAAAATGGTCAAAAGAAAAGCAAAATTTCTGAATATGGTACTCAGTTAAGAGAAAAACAAAAAACAAAAGCATTCTATGGTGTAGGCGAAAAACAATTTAGAAGATACTTCGAAATGGCATCAAGCAGCAAAGGAAAAACAGGTGAAGTATTACTTCAATTATTAGAAAGCAGATTAGATAATGTTGTATATAGATTAGGATTTGCAAGTTCAAGAGCACAAGCAAGAATGCAAGTTACTCATGGGGCTTTCGAAGTAAATGGTAAGAAAGTAGACATACCATCATACTTAGTAAAAGCTGGAGACGTTATTAGTGTAAGAGAAATAAGAAAAGATAACGGAACAATAAAATTAGCTGTTGAAGAAAATAGCAGCAGACCAGTTCCAGCTTGGTTAGAAAAAGACGCTGAAAAATTAAGTGGAAAGATATTAAAATTAGCAACAAGAGAAGACATTGACCTACCTGTTGAGGAACATTTAATAGTAGAGCTTTACTCTAAATAATAACTAGAAGTTAGGCAATTAGAATTTAACAATCTAAAGTAATAAGACTTAGAAAGTAAAAATTAAATTGAAGTAGGGTATTTTAAGACAAAATTAGAGAAACTAATTTAAAAGTCTAATCCATAACTTCTATATAGGAGGTAAAAATGATTGAATTTGAAAAGCCAAATATTAAGTGCTTGGAAATGGACAATGCTACAAATTATGCGAAATTTACATGTGAACCATTAGAACGTGGATATGGTATAACAATAGGAAACTCTTTAAGAAGAATATTGCTTTCTTCACTACCAGGAGCAGCTATTACATCAGTAAAAATTGCTGGAGTAGCACATGAATTTGCTACAATAGCACATGTTGTAGAAGATGTTCCAGAAATTATAGTTAATTTAAAAAATGTAAAAATAAAAATCTCTGATGATGAGGTAAAAACATTAAGAATTAATTTTGAAGGTGAAGGAGAAGTAACAGCAGCAGATATCATAACAGATGGAACTGTTGAAATCTTAAATCCAGATTTACATATAGCTACTGTAAATGGTGGTCGCTTATCAATGGAAATGACTGCTAACCGTGGAAGAGGATACAACACAGCTGAAAAGAATAAATTCCCTGATATGCCATTAGGTATGATAGCTATAGACTCTATCTATACACCAGTAAAGAAAGTAAACTACTCAGTAGAAAATACTAGAGTTGGACAAATGGTTGATTTAGACAAATTAACTATTGAATTGTGGACAGATGGAAGCTTAAAACCATATGAAGCATTAAGTTTAGCAGCTAAAATAATGACAGAACACTTAGAATTATTTATTGATTTATCAGAAATTAGTAAAAATACACAAGTTATGATAGAAAAAGAAGAATCTAAGAAAGAAAAAATTCTAGAAACTTCAATCGAAGACTTAGAATTATCTGCACGTTCATTTAACTGCTTAAAGAGAGCAGGAATTTCAACTGTAGAAGATTTAACAAATAAGACAGAAGCAGAGATGATGAAGGTAAGAAATTTAGGTAAGAAATCATTAGATGAAGTAACCAATAAATTACATTCATTAGGTTTAGACTTTGCAAATAGTGATGATTAAAGGAAGGTGAAAAAAGTGGCAACAAATAGAAAACTAGGTAAAGCAACAGATATACGTTTATCTATGCTTAAAACTCAAGTTACTGATTTAATATGGCATGAAAAAATAGAAACTACTGAAACTAGAGCAAAAGAAGTAAAAGCAATTGCTGATAGCTTAATATCACTTGCAATCAAAGAAGCTGGAAATTGTGAAGAAGTAGAAGTAAAAGTTTCTAAAGCTAAATTAGATGAAAAAGGAAATAAAGTAACAGAGCTTGTAAAAAGTAAAAACGGTAGAGAATACCTAAAAGTAGTAAGAGAAGAAACTACTGAAAAAAGAATGAAAGATATGCCATCAAAATTAAATGCAAGAAGAAAAATAATGAGAAATATTAATAAAGTAAAAGATAGCGATGGCAAATCAGTAGACTTACCTGCAAAATTATTTAATGAATTAGCACCAAAATACAAAGATAATAAAGGTGGATATACAAGAATAATTAAAAAAGGTCCTCGTAGAGGAGATGCTGCAGAAGTAGTTATATTAGAGTTAATCTAATAAAAATAAATAGAAGCACAGTTCTATAAAATAGTGACTGTGTCTTTTTTTATCCCTTTTTTCCTATAGAATCTAGTATATCTTTACAATTTTTTATATCAGTATATTTAATACAATCATAATCATTAGCGAGCATATTTAAAATTTCAGAAGTTTTATCAGTAGAATTTAAATCTACAACAAAAATATTATCTATATTTTCTTCTTTTCCATAAATAAATCTAAAGAGCATAGACCTTAAAAAACCTTCAATTTTATTTTCTTGATTTTTTACAGCTATAAATAGATAGATTCCACTAGATAGATTTTTTGGTTTATAATATGTACGAATTAAAGTTTTTGCAATTTCAAAAAAACCGTATAAAGCTAAAGTCCATAAAACAACATTAAAAATAAAGTTTGCCATATGTTTCCTCCACTAATATAATATATGCCTTAGCAAAATAAGTGTTACAAAATAGCCAAATACATTGAAATGAGTTACATATTATGATATAAAATAGAAATACGAATGGAGGAAATATGAATAAAACTAAAACAGTATTTGTGTGTAGTGAATGTGGATATGAATCACCAAAATGGCTAGGAAAATGCCCGGGATGCAATAGTTGGAACTCTTTTTATGAAGAAAAGGTTGTGGAAAGCCAAAATGGAATTAAGGGAATTAAACAAACTAAAGTAAAAAGCAGTCCACAAGTTTTAAATGATGTAATAGGAAAAAATGAATCAAGAGTGAATACAGGGATAGCCGAATTAAATAGAGTACTAGGAGGAGGCTTAGTTAATGGTTCACTAGTTTTATTAGGAGGAGAACCAGGTATAGGTAAATCTACATTAATACTTGAATTATGCGATAAAATAACAGGAAACGGCAAAGTATTGTATGTGTCTGGAGAAGAGTCTGCAGAACAAATAAAAATAAGAGCAGATAGGTTAAATATTAAAAACAACAATATATTCTTTTTAGGTGAAACAGATATTGATGTGATAGAACAGGTAATATTAGAAATGAAACCAAAGCTTGTTATAATAGATTCGATACAAACAATGTATTCGGATGAAATCACATCAGCCGCTGGCTCAGTAAGCCAAGTAAGAGAAATAACTGCAAGAATAATGCGAGTTTGCAAAGGTCATCAAATATCTACAATAATAATTGGGCATGTTACAAAAGATGGAAATATAGCAGGACCAAGAGTATTAGAGCATATGGTAGATACAGTTTTATATTTAGAAGGAGAGAGGTATTTCTCATATAGAATTTTAAGAAGTGTTAAAAATAGGTTTGGATCAACTAATGAAATTGGTATGTTTGAAATGCAAAACGAAGGCATGGTAGAGATTAGCAATCCATCAACAATACTAATATCTGATAGAGTTGACAATCCACCTGGTTCAGTAATTGTAGCTAGCATGGAAGGAACAAGACCACTTTTAATAGAACTACAAGCTCTAACGACTCCAAGTGTATATGGATTGCCAAGAAGAGCAGCAAATGGTGTAGACTATAATAGATTAACTATGCTAATAGCAGTACTCGAGAAAAAAGCAAGAGTACCATTAGGAGCGCAGGATATATATCTAAATGTGGTAAGTGGTATTAGGCTAGTAGAGCCTGCTGTGGATTTGGGAACAATATTAGTAATAGCTTCAAGCTTTAGTAATAAAAGCATTCCGAAAGATGCAATAGTCATTGGTGAAGTTGGGCTAACAGGTGAGGTAAGAAGTGTAAACTTTGTTGAAAAAAGAATTAAAGAAGCCGAGAAAATGGGATTTAAGAAATGCATAATACCAGAAAGTAATAAAAAACTCTTGAAAGATAGCTATAAAATAGATATAATAGGTATTAGAAATATTAATGACGCTATGAAAGCAGTAGGATTAGCCTAAAACTCTTATAATTAGATTGGAGGTAAGTATTTTGGCAACTTATAAAAATGACATTTTAGAAGTATTAAAGACCATTGCACCAGGAACAGAAATAAGAGAGGGATTAGAAAATATATTAAAAGCAAAAACGGGAGCTTTAATAGTTGTAGGAGATGGAAAAGAAGTTTTAGATATTGCAGATGGAGGATTTAGCCTAAATGTAGATTATACACCTGCAAAATTGTATGAGCTCGCTAAAATGGATGGAGCTATAATATTAAGTTCGGATATGAAAAAAATATTATTTGCTAATACTCAATTAATTCCATCATCTCAAATTACTACTGTTGAAACAGGGACAAGACATAGAACTGCTGAACGTACTGCAAAACAAACAGGAGACTTGGTAATAAGTATATCTCAAAGAAGAAATATAATAACAATATTTAAAGCGAATAGTAGATATGTTTTAGAAGATAGCTCTAAGGTAATATCAAAAGGAAACCAAGCTTTACAAACAGTTGAAAAATACATGAAAGTATTTGATAGTAAGCTAAGCTTATTAAACGAGTATGAGTTTAATGATATTGTAACATTAGAAAATGTTATAGTGGCAATACAAAGAGCGGAAATGGTTATGAATATGGTAGAAGAAGTTCAAAGGGCAATTTTTGAATTGGGCGAAGATGGAAGATTGTTAGAAATTCAATTGCAAGAATTGGTTGGAGACTTAGAAAAAGAAGAACTTTTAATGGTAAAAGATTATATTGCAGCAGGTAAAAAAAGAACGCCAGAAAAAGTTCTAGATACAATAAGAGGACTAACAAGAGATGATTTAATGAAATCACAAAATATAGCCAAGCTATTAGGTTATGGAGATTTTGATAATTATGATGAAGTAGGTGTATTTACTAAAGGTTATAGGGTATTAAATAAAATACCAAGAATGCCAAGCAATATTGTTGATAATCTTGTAAAATCATTTAAATCATTCCAGCATATATTAGCTGCAGATATTCCTCAATTGGACGAGGTTGAAGGAATTGGCGAAGTACGTGCAAGAACAATAAAACAATCATTAAGAAGAATGCAAGAACAATTTGTATTTGAAAATTCGATGTTATAGGAGGAAATAATGAAAACATTTAAACAAATTATATTAATATTATGCATAATAGCTATGCTAGTAGGAATTGGATTCCTTATATATGGATATGTAAATAAAGGAAGTTATAAGGCGGAAAATCCAGTAGCAACAATAGAAGTAAAAGATTATGGAACAATAAAAGTAGAACTATACCCAGATGTTGCTCCAAACACAGTAACAAATTTTATTGCTTTAGCCAATAATGGATTCTATGATGGATTAACTTTTTACGAAACAAATCCACAATACAGAATTTTAGCAGGTGATAGTAGCAAAACTGCAACTTTATCTAACATAGATAGCTCTATAGAAAAAGGTAGCTCTGAGGATAAAAAATATGCAATAGAAGGTGAATTTAGCCTTAATGGATATGATGAAAATACATTAAAATTTGAAAAAGGCGTTATAGCAATGGAAAGATATGATTATAGTAAAGTTGATTCTTCATTGGAAACAAAGGGATATAATTCAGCAAATTCACAATTCTTTATAATGAATGCAGATAACCAAAACTTAAATAGAGTGTTTGCAGGATTTGGAAAAGTTATAGAAGGATTAGATATAGTAGATAAGATTGCTAATGTTGAAGTAGTAACAAGAGATGAAAATGCAAAAGAAGGGCTTGATAAGCCGGTAAGCCCACCAGTTATAAGCAGTATAAGAGTTGAAACATATGGAGTGGATTACGGAAAGCCAAAAACAATAGAACCATTTAATTACTATAATTGGTTAATGAATAATTATTATTCATCAAGTTCAAATTAAAAAATTGACAAAATAAAAATTAAAAAAATGGGCATGATAATATTGAAAAAGAATTGGAGATAAAAATGAAAAAGACTTTTAAAATATTATTAATTGTGTGCCTATTTTTTTTATATGCATATGTATACAATATAGCTGCTATTCCGCAAAGTATAATACTGTCAGAAGGAGAAAATATTAATTTTAAATTAGCCTTAGGATTGGAATTACAAAATTCTGATGATTATGAAGCAACATGGGTATCAAGTAATTTAAATAAAAGCAAAGTTGGAAATAACAAAGTAGAATTAAAATTATTTAATAGCATAGCTGTAAAAGATATAAATGTAAGTGTAATTCCAACAACAACGGTTATTCCTGTAGGAAAAGCAATAGGAATGAAATTATACACAAAAGGTGTGTTGGTTGTGGGAATGTCGGAGATTGAAAATGAAGAAAAAATAAAAGAAAAACCATATGAAAATAGTGGAATAGAAGAGGGAGATTCAATAATAGCAATTAATAATGAAGAAATAAATACAACTGACGAATTGATACAACAAGTGAATAATAGTAATGGAGAAAGTTTAAAAATAAAGTATGTGAAAAATGATAAAATATTAGAAACAAGCATTGTGCCAGTAAAAACGAAAGAAGATTATAAAATAGGATTGTGGGTTAGAGATGCGGCTGCAGGAATAGGAACATTAACTTTTTATGAACCGTCAACGAATATGTTTATGAGCTTAGGACACGGAATAATAGATATAGATACAGAGGAAATTGTAGATATATCTAAGGGAGAATTGGTTACAGCAAATATTTTATCTATTATAAAAGGTGAAAAAAATAAACCAGGAGAAATAAAAGGCTCAATAACAAAAGGCGTTGCAATAGGTGATATATATAAGAATACCAAAATGGGTGTATACGGAAATGTAAAGAATATGCAGTATATAGATACTACCTATAATGAGATGGAAGTTGCTGAAAGAAGCGAAATAAAAACCGGAAAGGCTACAATCTTGTGTCAATTGGATTCTGGAGCACCACAGGAATATCAAATTGAAATAGAAAGAATATATTTAAATAATAATATTGATAATAAAAGCATGTTAATTAAGATTACTGATGAAGAACTGCTAAATAAAACTGGAGGAATTATACAAGGGATGAGCGGTGCACCAGTAATGCAAAATGGAAAATTTATAGGTGCAGTAACAAATGTTTTAGTAAAAGATCCTACAAAGGGATATGCTATTTTTGGAGACTTATTAATAAAGCAGATGAGAAGTAGTAATTAAAAAAGAAAATTTATACTTGAATTTTCTTTTTTTGTGTTATAATACTTATAATTAAGAGGAGGATATGAAAATGGCAAATTCAAAATTAGTAATAGTAGAAGGTCCACAAGGTGTCGGAAAAACAACCATAACGGATTTTATAAGGCACACAATGAAATATACAAATTTATATAGATTATCAGGTACAAGTGATAGCACAAAAGCTGGCCTTGAAAAGGCTACAAAGATGTATACAGATTTACAGGGGTATATAAAAACATTAGAAAATTTAGGAATTAATTTACTGTTTGATAGAACATTCTTTTCAGAAGAAAATTATTGCAGATTAGGGTACAAAGAATATTCATTTACAGAAGTTTATAATAAACTATTAAAATCATTAAGTGAAATGGATTTTGATATATATTACATAACATTGTATTTAAAGGATGAGAACTTATATAAAAAGAGATTAGAAAGAAAAGATAAAGCAAATTTAAGTTATGCTAAATTTGCTATTGAAAAGAGTGTAGAACAACAAAAGATGTATTTGCAAATGGCAGATGAAATAAAAGAAAAATACCCAACAAAAATAAAAGTTTATAAGATTGAAAATAGTAAATCTATAGAAGAAGTTGAAAAAGAGATAAAAAAGATATTGGATATATAAGGAAGTATATAGCTTAAGCCAAGATACTTCCTAGTAATAAGATTCCTAAGTTATCTTTGTAGATTTCATTAAATTGTGATATAGGCAAAGGGTTTTCACCAAAACCAGCTTCGATAGTGTAAGCTGGTTTCTCATATTCCTGTAAGAACCAATCTTTGTAGCCAGCAAAACCTGAAATATATGGAACATCTGCCAAAGTGTAATTACTAATCTTGGCGAATTGCAATCCAATGTTATAAGCATTTTTGGGAGCATAATTTTGAAATTGCCAATAAATCTCTTTACCTTGAGTATGGTAAGCAATTATTAAATCAAAATTATGTTGTTTTGTATAATTATATAAAGCTAAGGATTCAGGTTGAGATAATGGAGCCAATCCAACAAAATTACGAGGGGCTGGAGTGCTTATACCCTGAGAGTACTTTATTTTTTTTGCTTGTTCCCAGCCAGCAGGAAATTGTAAATTTAAATCCACACCATTTATATTAGCCTTCCATCCATTTGCAAAAGAAATTGAAGGATAATTATAAGCAATGGATTTTGCTTGTACGTAATATTTATGAGGTAATAGTGAAGGATTATTTACTAAATCTACACCATCTGGGTTCGCCATAGGTACAATATAAATTGTAGACTTTTCAAAAATATTTTCTACAGAATATCCTAAAATACTTGAATTTGATTTGTAAGCAATACACAATTCTTCTATAAATTTCATAAGCAATTTAGAAACAATAGATTCATTTGCATGAATAGAACCAAAATAAAATATTTGCTTTTCTCCGTGCCCAAATACTATTGAATAAATTGGATTTTTACAAACGCTATAACCAACGATTTCCTTTCTTAAAAAAGGAAATTGATTGAATAAAGAAATAATATTATTTTCTAATAATTCAGAATCATAAGGAGCAAAAGTATTTACAATCATAAGGCCTCCTTAATGATATTTTATTAGAAATACGTAATAATATTCCTTTTGAACAAAACAAAAATAAACAAAAGTATTGAAGATAAAAAATTGTTATGCTAAAATAATAAAAGTCGATAGCGAAAAAGGGAGAAAAATGATGAAAAATAATAGAATATGGATAAAATTATTATGTATAACAATGATTATATTTTTAAGTATGATAATTTGCAATGTAAAATCTTTTGCAGAAAATAATTCAGAGGAAAAAATAGTTTATTTAATGCAACTATTTGAAGAACAAGGACTAACAAAAGATGGGTTAACTGAAGCAATAAAAACATATAAGGACGTTAGTAAAGAATATACAAATGAAGAAATTGTTACAATGATAGAAAATAATAAAGATAAGATAAAAAGCGATGGACAGGCTAAAGAAAACATAGATAATATATGCAAAGTATTGAAAAATGTTGATAAAGATAAGTTAAATGCAATAATTGAAAAAACGGATATGGAGCAAGTTATAAGCGAAGTAGAAGATGGTGCTACATTATTAGATATCGTGAATAAAACTACTGCAAATATGTCTACAAGAGAAAAAGTTGGTCTAATGGTATCGATTGCTTGGTCAGCCAACATAATAAGAATAATTACAAGAATAGTAATAATTCTTGCAATTTATAAATTGTTTGTAAGATGTGTTATATATAAAAAAGCAAAGAAACGTGCATGGGCAGTTTTAATACCAATATATAAAGATGTAGTTATGTTACAAATTTGTGGAATGAGTTCTTGGTGGCTATTATTGTTATTGGTACCTGTTGTAGGATGGATAATCTTATGGCTAGTACATGTAGCAAGTAGGTTTATGCTAGCAGAAGCTTTTGATAAAAGGCAGGCGTATGGATTAGGATTATGGCTACTATGGCCAGTATTCGAATCTATATTAGCATTCTCAAAGAAGTCGAAATATGTCGGAATAGAAAAGTAATAAAACCTTGCATAAATAAAAAGAATATGATATATTATACAAAATTGTTTATAAGCAATTTGTAAAAATTTAATTATTTAGTAGACTATTTCCTCTAAAAAGTTTCAATGTGTCAAAATATATTAAATGAATTTAAAGAAGGAGGAAATGTCATGGCAGACAAAACATTAGTATGCAAAGATTGTGGAGCTGAATTTGTTTTCACAGAAGGTGAACAAGCATTTTATGCAGAAAAAGGATTCACAAATGAACCTCAAAGATGCCCAGAATGCAGAAAAGCAAGAAAAGCACAAAGAAGAAATAACAATTATAATGCATAATAAATAAAATGATTAGAGAAATCTAATCATTTTTTATGTGCAGTAGGTTTTGTTTCATAAACTAGCTTAGAAGTACAATTTGGACATCTTGTTGCTTTATATTTAATTTCAGATAGGCAGTAAGGACATATTTTTGTTTCTGGTTCTGCCTTTTCTGGTGTTTCATTATGTTCTTCAGTTTTTTTCTTACCAAGTCTCTTCAACTTTTTTAAATTTCCAGATTTATCTAATTCATTAATTTTCTTAGCTAATTTATTAAGATCTTTTTCACCTATTTTATTCAATTTATTTAAATATCTAATAACCAAAAATATAGAAAAAGATATTATTAGAAAGTCGACTATAGTAGTAATAAAGTGACCATATTTGATAGAAACTTCACCAATATTTAATACTAAATCTGAGAAATCAACCTTTCCAATTAGTACAGAAACACAAGGCATAATAATATCTTCAACTAAAGAAGTTACAATTTTTTGAAAAGCACCACCAATTACAATACCTAATGCTAAATCTGAAATATTTCCTCTGGTTGCAAATTCTTTGAATTCTTTTAACATAAAGTTCATCCTTTCCATAAAAAATTTAAATAATTTTATTATAAAATACATTAATTTCATAATTTTGTCAAATAATATAGAAAAGCTTGAAATAAAGCTGAAATAGTGATATAATATGAACGTTATTTTGAAAGGTGGAGGAATATTAATGAAAGCATTAAGAAAAACAAAAATTGTTGGAACAATAGGACCAGCTAGTGAAAACAAATTAGAAGAATTATTTGAAGCTGGCTTAAATGTAACAAGAGTAAATTATTCTCATGGAAGTTGGGAAGAGCAATCAGAGAAAACAGAAACAATAATAAAATTAAGAGAAGAGAAAGAACTTCCAATAGCATTATTATTGGATATGAAGGGACCAGAAATAAGAACTGGAATGCTATACACAGGAAAAAATACAAAAATACAATTAAAAGATGGTCAAAAATTCACATTATATAATGCAGATGTAACAGGAAACGAAGAAGGTGTTTCTGTAACATATAAAGAATTATATAAAGATGTTAAACAAGGAACAAAAATTTTAATAGATGATGGAGCAATAGAATTAAAAGTTGATGAAGTTGTTGGTAAAGATATAGTAACAACAGTTGTTCATGGAAATGGTTTAGGAAGCAGAAAAACTATGAATTTGCCTGGAACAGTTATTAGATTACCAGGTTTAGCTGAAAAAGATATAGCAGATTTAAAAGCAGCTTGCGAACATGAATATGATTTCGTAGCAATATCATTTGCGAGAAATGCAGAAGATATTCAAAATGTTAGAAAAGTATTAGATGAAAATGGTGGAAAAGATATTCAAATAATAACAAAAATAGAAAATGTTGAAGGTCTTTCTAATTTAGAAACTATAGTAAATTTAGCTGATGGACAAATGATTGCCCGTGGTGATATGGCTACTGAAACTGATTTCACAGAACCACCAGTAGTTCAAAAGAAATTAATAAAACTTTGCAATAAAGAATGTAAACCAGCTATTACAGCAACACAAATGTTAGAATCAATGACACATCAACCATTACCAACAAGAGCAGAAGCAAGCGATGTTGCAAATGCAATATATGATAGAACAAGTGCTATAATGCTTTCAGGAGAATGTGCACAAGGTGATTATCCAGTAGAATGTGTTGAAACAATGGTTAAAATAGCAAACAGAGTTGAACCAGAAATAAATTACTGGAAGAGATTTGATGAGAACGAAAATGTAAAACTAGATACATTAGAAGAAAACGTAGCATATGCAACTTGTGTAACAGCTAAAAACATGAAAGCTGATGCAATAGTATGCTATACACATACAGGAAATTCTGCAAGAAACTTAGCTGGATTAGGAGCTGGATGCCCAATTCTTGCTATAACAGATAATAAGAGAACATTCCATCAATTAGGTTTAGCTTGGAACGTAACACCAATATTTGTTCCAGCAGAAGAAACAGTAAATAAAACAATTGAAAAAGGAATTGAAAAATTAAAGAATAAAGAAATACTAGAAAAAGGAGACCTAGTAATAATTGCAGGTGGAGACAAAATAATGGAAGACGTTGGTTCATCTGTGAATAAAACAATAGGTGGAGTTTTAAAAGTATAGTTATAAAATAAGAAAGAAGATTGTTGCGAATTGTAACAATCTCTTTTTTTATGTCATAAAATGCAGTATAGGCAATAAGCTAAAGATTTAATAAAGGAGGAATATTAATGTATCAATGTTGTAAAAAATGTTGCTGCCAAAACAATATGGAAGAAGATGTTGGTCCACTAGAAACTAGCTGCAGCGATGTTCAAAGCTATGAGGAGAATAACGAAGATTCTTGTCAATGTGGCTTTGACCAGGAAATGAATTTATTTCCAACTAATCCTATGCTTGCACAGAGTTATGTACCAACTCAATATATGGATAAAACTTTTACCCCTTGTTGTGGCTTGCAAAACGGAACAATATTTCCTGAATTAGTTACTACGTACTATCCAGGACAAAGTATGATGGAGATTGAATATTTAAGATCTAGAAATAGTTTTGGAAAGGGGTGTCAAACTTGCTAATGAATGATGAAAATTGTAATTATGAAGTAACAGGAATAAATGCTCAATTTGGATATAACCCAGCTACTACAGAAAATAATGGATGTGGCTGTAATAACAATAATGAAACCTGCCAAAAATTATTAAAAGAAATTAGATGTTTAACATTTGCTATCACTGATTTAGCAGAATATCTAAATACACATCCTACAGATGAAAAAGCAATTTGTTTACACCGTAAATATTGTAATAATCTAAATGAATTGAAAGATATGTATCAAAGAATATATGGGCCACTTAGCATATACTGCCCATGCAATAAATGGAGATGGTTAGAAGAGCCATGGCCTTGGGAAGGAAGTGAATTATAATGTGGACTTATAATAAAATGTTACAATATCCTATAAATATTAAATGCAGAAATCCAAGACTTGCAAAATACATTATATCTCAATATGGAGGACCAGATGGGGAATTAGGAGCATCTTTAAGGTATTTATCACAAAGATTTGCAATGCCAGATTTACAGGCAAAAGCTACATTGAATGATATAGGAACTGAAGAATTAGCCCATTTAGAGATGGTTGGAACTTTAGTAAGACAATTAACTGATGGATGTTCAGCAGAAGAGTTAGAAAAAGTAGGATTGGGGGCATATTATACAGATCATGGTATAGATATATATCCACAATCAGCTGCAGGAATGCCATTTGATGCAAATTGCTTAGCCTGCAAAGGTGATCCAATAGCAAACTTGCAAGAGGATTTAGCTGCAGAACAAAAAGCAAGAGCAACATATGAAAAATTAATAGATTTATGTGCAGAGGATAGCGAAGTTGTAGATATTTTAAGATACTTAAGGCAAAGAGAAATTGTTCACTTCCAAAGATTTGGAGAAGCATTAAGAGGCGTACAGGATAAATTGGCAGAAAAAAGATTTTACATGAATAATAAATGTAGAAATACTGAAGACGAAAATTAAGCATAAAAGGGAAATGGGTAATATCTAAGTCTAGATATTACCCATAAAACTACCTGTGGTAAGCGTAAACTACATGCTTACCAACATTAAAGTAACACTGCTCATTGTCACGAAGAGTGCACCGCCGGCAATAATATGCAGGTTTGTCACAGAACATAACAAATTCATTTTCCTCTGGATCGATGTAACCGGGATATGCATAACGTGCTATTCCGTCATCGGGTTTGAAATATACTCCCGATGCGTGAAGCATTTCTGGTGAAGAAACATTAAGAACTTCACCAATGCGTTTGTTACTTTCGTCGTAGACGATATCTCCTATCGAGGGGAAATCCCGTTTCGACGTATTGTCCTTCGAGCTGAATGTTATTTTTATCCAGTTTTTCATAACAGTACCTCCATAACATAAGTGGAATTTTGGATAACTTATATTATAGCACATATTTACATAAAATTCAAATAAAAATAAAAAAATCGAACGCAAAAAAATATTTAAATATGCAATAATATACAAAATATTACAAAAATAAAAGAAGGTGGTCAAAACCTTCTTTTAATCTAAATTATTTAATATGTTAGGTAACATTTGTTTTTTTCTAGAAACAACATTTTCAAGCAATGCTGTGTGGTTATCTAAATTAACTCCAAAAGCTTTTTCAACTGTATTAGTTTTATTACCTAATGCTATAATTTTTGAATTAGCATTTAAAATATCTGTTGCTGCAAATACATAGAAATCAAGATTTTTCTTATCAATTTCTTCTTGAATTGCATTTTCTAGTTCAGTTTGTCTACTAAATATTGAATCTAAATCAATAGCGTTTACTTGAGAAATTTCAAATTTTGCATTTTTATCATTAAATTCTTTTGAGTCTATATTTATTACTTGAAATGGAGTAAATTCGCTAATGTCAGTTCCAGCTTTTAACATTTCTGTACCATATTTATATAAATCAACACCAGCGATGTTAGATAATTTTTCAGCAATTTCTTTATCTTCTTCTGTGCAAGTAGGTGATTTAAATAATAAAGTATCTGATATTATTGCACTAAGCATTAAACCAGCCATTGTTTCAGAAATTTCTACACCTTTTTGAAGATATAATTTGTATAAAATAGTAGCTGTACATCCAACTGGTTCAGCAATATAATAAATAGGGTCAGTATATTCAAATTTCACTCTGTGATGGTCGATAACCATTTTTATATTAGCTTTTTCTATTCCTTTTACACTTTGAGAAAATTCATTATTATCTACCATTATTACATTAGAACCTTCGTCAAGTGATTCAAGAGTTTCAGGCTCATCAACTTCAAATGTTTTTAAAGCATAAGCAGTTTCTTTATTAATATTTCCTAATTTATAAGCAGTAGCATCATTTCCTAATTTTTTTTGTAAATTAGCAGCTACTATTGCTGATGTTATAGAATCAGTATCTGGGTTTGAATGCCCAATAACATATAATTTCTCCATTTTCATAATCTCCTTTAAAAGTAAAATTAAAATAAACATAATATATATGTTTAACTATTACATTATAGCATATTTTGCCATTTTAGTCAATAAATATATATTCTGAGAGTCAGCGCTTCAAAACCTATTTGAATAAAATAATTGAAAAAATTTAAAATCCAATATATAATGAAGGTACAAAATAATATAAATAAGAAATGGAAAGGAAGATATGCTAGATATATCTAATTTTTTTAGAACATTAGAAAATGAAGCCCACAGCAAAATAAATATAGAAAATTTTATGAAAGAAATAGAAAGTAGGTTAAAAAATATGCAAGAAGAAAAGGTATATACCATAGATAGATTTGAGGGAGATTTAGCAGTTTGCGAAGATAGAGAAACCAAAGAAATGATTAATATAAAAAGGAAAGATTTGCCAGAAGATTCTCGAGAGGGTAGTATTTTAAAATTAAAGAATGGAAAATTTGAATTGGATTTAGAAGAGGAAGAAAAAGTAGAAAAAAGAATTAAAGAAAAAATGGACAATTTATGGAATAATTAAAGAAGAGGAAGGATACACATGAAAAAAAAATCAAATAAAAAAAGTCAAAGTATAATTGGAACAATTATAACTATATTAATTTTATTAATTTTAGGAATTATAGAAGGATTTGCAGGAGCAAATGGAAATAATGTTAGCAATAATTCTGTAGAGCAATCTGAATTAACTGGAGACACAATTAAGGTATATTACTTTGATGTGGGGCAGGCTGATAGTATTTTGTTAACAAGTAATAATGAGGCAATGCTTATAGATGCGGGAAATAATGATGATGGAGATTTAGTAGTAAATAATATAAAGAATCTAGGGATTACTAAGCTAAAATATGTAGTAGGAACCCATCCACATGAGGACCATATTGGTGGGATGGATGATGTAATAAAAAATTTTGATATAGAAAATGTATATATGCCAAAGATTCAAACTAATACAAAAACGTTTGAAGATGTGTTAGACGCCATTGCAGATAAAGGATTGAAAATTACAGCTCCACAGCAGGGAAGCACATTTAAAGTTGGAGATATAGACTGTGAAGTGATACTTTGCGGAAGCGGAACTGAGCAAGAACAAAAAAGCAATCTTAATTTATCATCAATTGTTATAAAAGCTACATATGGAGAAAAAAGTTTCTTATTTACTGGCGATGCAGAAAATGAAAATGAAGAATCAAGAAGCTGGGAAAAAATAAACGTATTGAAAGTGGGACACCATGGCTCAAATACAAGTACATCACAGGATTTCTTAAATCAAATAAAGCCGGATATAGCAATTATATCTGTTGGAACGAATAATAAATATGGTCATCCAACAAAGAAAACACTTGATAAGTTGAATAAAATAGGAGCTAGAATTTATAGAACGGATGAAAGTGGAACAATAACTGTTACTAGTGATGGAAAGCACATTTTAGTGAAAACAGAAAAGTAATTCACACAAAATTCACATTTAAAAGAGTAAAACAACTTGACAAATGACATAGTGTCATGTAAGATAATGACACTATGTCATTGTTGACGTTTAATATATGAGAGAGGAGTGCAATATGCCAACCGAAACTTTTTTTAAACTTGCTGAGGAAAAAAGAAAAAAGATAATAGAAGCGGGTAAAGATGAATTTTCAAGCGTTAGCTTAGACGAAGCATCTATAAAAAACATTGCAGAGAAAGCAGGAATTGCCAGAGGAAGCTTCTACCAGTACTTTAAAAGCAAAAAAGACTTACTATTCTTCATATTAGAAGAAAATAGAGAAACAATGGAGAAGAAATTAAATAGAATAATAAAAGAGTCAGATGGAGAGATATTTAATATATACATATCGATATATGACGACATGACTTCAAAATGTTTTGATAATATGAATCGAGACATATACAAAAGGATATTTGAAAATCTTAAAACCAATGATGAATCTGTTTTTGAAGGTATGGAAGAGAAAAAGAAGCAAGACTTTAAAAATTTTAAAAATCTAATCGATAAAAGCAAATTAAAAATAGAATCAGATTTAGATTTTGATTTAATAATACAAATATTAAATGCAATTACTATGTCATCGGTAGTAAGAAGCATAAAATATACCTCACCAGAAAAAGCGAGGGAAGAATTTTTAAAGAAAATAGAATTTATTAAGAAAGGAATAGAAAAGAAATGTTAAAGGTTTTAAAAAATTTAAAAGAATCAGCATTAGCAGTAATAGCAATTATTTTATTATTGATAGTGCAAGCCAATGCAGACTTGGCACTACCTGATTATACCTCAAAAATAGTTAATGTTGGTATTCAACAATCAGGAGTAGAGAGTACTGCACCAGAAGTTATTAGAAAATCGCAAATGGATAATATTTTAAAATTTACTTCTGATGATGAAGCTATCTTGTCTGACTATACATATGTGGAAGATGAGGATATGTATAAACAGAATAAGGTGAATTCAGCAGAACAAGAAAACTTGAATAATTTAATGGCAAAGCCAATTATGGTGTATCAAGTGTTAACTAGTGAAACATATGCAGGAGCTATAAAGGAAGAAATGCTAGCAAATGTTCCAGAACAACAGAAAGCCATGATGGCTCAAATGTCTATGATGGATATTGTAAATGGGCTTAATGAAGAACAAATAAATAAAATGATGGAAATGATAGATGAAAAATTAAGTAGTTTATCAGGCACAATGCTAGAGCAAGCAGCGATATCTTGGGTTAAGCAAGAATATGAAACTGTAGGAATAGATATGACTGCATATCAAAATAAATATTTAATAAAAGTTGGATTGCAGATGCTTGGAATAGCATTTATAAGTATGGCTTCAGCAGTATGCATAATGTTACTATCATCAAGAGTGGCTGCTAGATTAGGAAAAACATTAAGAGAAAAGGTATTTGAAAAAGTATTAAACTTCTCTAGAAAAGAGTTTAGAGATTTTTCAACAGCATCTTTAATTACACGTAGTACAAACGATATACAACAAATTCAACAATTAATAGCTATGCTATTCAGAGTTGTTGTATATGCACCAATAATAGGTATTGGAGGCTTAATTAGGGTTATACAAAATAGCAATACATCAATGGCGTGGATTATTGGGTTAGCAATACTATTAATACTAGGAATTGTTTTAATTCTATTTATTGTAGCAATACCAAAATTCAAAAAATTGCAAGAATTAATAGATAAAGTAAATGGAGTTTCAAGAGAAATATTAACAGGAATTCCAGTAATAAGAGCTTTCAGTAGGGAAAAACACGAAGAAGAAAGATTTGAAGTGGAAAATAACAAACTCATGAAGGCAAATGTGTTTGTTAACAAGGCAATGAGCATAATGTGGCCAGCATTAACATTAGTAATGAATGGAATTTCTTTATTAATAATTTGGATAGGTGGACACAACGTGGATAATGGAGTTATGCAAGTTGGCGACATAATGGCATTTATTCAATATACTATGCAAATTGTAATGAGTTTCTTGATGATATCAATGATATCAATAATGCTTCCAAGAGCAGCAGTATCAGCTAGCCGTATAAATGAAGTATTGGATAAGGAAGATAGTATAAAGGACCCTGAAAATCCAAAAGAATTTGATAAAAACAAAAAAGGATTAGTAGAATTTAAAAATGTATCTTTCAAATATCCAGATGCAGAAGAAGATATATTAGAAAATATAAACTTTACAGCAGAACCAGGCAAAACAACTGCGATAATAGGAAGCACCGGTTCAGGTAAATCAACAGTAGTGAATTTAATACCAAGATTTTATGATGTAACAAAAGGTGAATTATTTGTTGATGGAGTAAATGTGAAGAATGTAAAACAAAAAGCTCTAAGAGATATTATAGGATTTGTTCCACAAAAAGGTATGTTATTCTCTGGAACAATTGAATCTAATATAAAATACTCAGATGAAAATATGAGTGATGAGCAAATGAAGAATGCAGCTCAAATTGCTCAATCTACAGAATTTATTGAATCAAAACCAGAAAAATATAATTCAGAAATAGCACAAGGAGGAAGCAACGTATCTGGAGGACAAAGACAACGTTTATCTATTGCAAGAGCAATTGCTAAAGATCCAGAAATATTTGTTTTTGATGACAGTTTCTCTGCTTTAGATTTTAAAACAGATAGCAAATTAAGAGAAGCATTAAAAGAGAAAACAGAGGGTAAAACTGTAATAATTATTGCACAAAGAATTAGTACTATATTAGATGCAGATCAAATAATTGTTTTAGATGAAGGAAAAATTGTGGGCAAAGGTACACACAAAGAATTAATGGAAAGCAATGAAGTATATCAACAGATTGCTTTATCTCAGTTATCAAAGGAGGAATTAGAATAATGGCAAATGAACAAGAAAATAAAAAAACTCCAATGAAACGTAGAAATGTGGGAGGACCTGGAGGTCAAAGAGCTGTTGAAAAACCTAAAGATTTTAAAGGAACAACAAAAAAACTTGTAAAGAATTATTTCTCAAAATACAAGATACAAATATTAATAGTATTAATATTTGCAATAGCAAGTACTATTTTAACAATAGTTGGTCCTAAAATACTAGGAAATGCAACAACAGAGATTTATACAGGTTTGGTAAGTAAAATAAATGGAGGAAGCGGAATTGATTTTGCAAAAATAGGAAAGATACTTATTATATTATTAACACTTTATGGAATTAGTATGCTTTGCTCTGTTATAGAAGGATTTTTGATGACAAATGTGTCACAAAAAATAACATATAAATTACGTAATGATATAGCTAAAAAAATAAACAAACTACCAATGAGATACTTTGATAAAAAGACAAATGGTGAGGTTCTATCAATAATAACAAACGATGTTGATACAATGTCACAAAATATGAACCAAAGTATTACAGAAATAATAAGGTCAGTATGTGCATTAGTTGGAATACTTGTAATGATGTTATCAATAAATGTTACAATCACACTTATATCACTTATTATTTTACCAATAGCATCTGTAATTGTTAAAATAATTGTAGGAAAATCACAAAAATATTTTAAGAAACAACAAGACTATTTGGGTCATGTAAATGGGCAAGTAGAAGAAATATATGGTGGTCATATTATAGTTAAAGCTTTTAATGGAGAAGAAAAAGCAATAGAAGAATTTAAAGAAGCAAACAACGAATTATATAGATCAGCATGGAAATCTCAATTCTTATCAGGTTTAATGCATCCATTGATGAATTTCTTATCAAATATAGGATATGTAGCAGTTGCAATAGTTGGAGGATATTTTGCAGTAAAAGGAAAAATAACTGTAGGTGATATTCAATCTTTCATAACATATAATAAACAGTTCACACAACCAATTGCAGAGATAGCACAAATTTCGGGAACTTTGCAATCTATGGTGGCAGCAGCTGAAAGAGTGTTTGAATTTTTGGAAGAAGAAGAAGAAATTCCAACAATAGAAAATCCAAAGCATATAGAAGGATTAAAAGGAAATATTAAATTTGACCATGTTAACTTTGGATATAATGCAGATAAAACAATAATAAATGACTTTAATGCTGACGTTCATGAGGGACAAAAAATAGCAATTGTAGGTCCTACTGGCGCAGGAAAAACAACAATGGTAAAACTTCTTATGAGATTTTATGATGTTAATTCTGGAGCGATTTTGCTTGATGGAAATAATATAAAAGATTTTGAAAGAGGAGAGTTGAGACAGGAATTTGGCATGGTTCTTCAGGATACATGGTTATTTGAAGGAACAATTAAAGAAAATATTAGATATGGAAGATTAGATGCAACGGATGAAGAAGTAGTTGCAGCAGCAAAAGCCGCAAGAGTACATCACTTTATAGAAACTCTTCCACATGGATATGATATGATATTAGACGAAGAATCTGGGAATGTATCGCAAGGTCAAAAACAATTGCTAACAATAGCGAGAGTAATTTTAGCAGATCCAAAAGTATTGATATTGGATGAGGCAACAAGTTCAATAGATACAAGAACAGAAATAGAAATACAAAAAGCTATGGATAAACTAATGGAAGGAAGAACAAGCTTTATAATAGCACATAGATTATCAACAATTAAGAATGCAGACTTAATTTTAGTAATGGATCACGGTGATATAGTAGAGCAGGGTTCTCATGAAGAATTGCTTGAAAAAAATGGATTCTATGCAAACTTATACAATTCACAATTTTCAGAAGAAGAAGAGTAAAAAAAGAAAATCCACCCAACGAGGGTGGATTTTTTGCGTTAGGCATTACAGGTACCTGCGAAATAACCGGTCCAATGCCTTTTCGGCATTAGTGTGTGAAGGTACGTGATAGCCAACACCATGGCTCCAAGTTTCTCCAATGAGAAACGTTATCTGCTTCCCATTAGGTTCCCAGTGAAGTGGAGCCATCATCTCGGCGCACACCATTTGCGCTGCGATGGATGAAAGAACGGGAGGTGTGCCTATATAGACTTCCTTTCCGTCTTTAGCGAATCGTACAACAAAAAGTCTCCGTTCTACGATATACTCCTTTTGGAGCATATCGGATGTTCCGTCATAAAAAAATGACATAAGTAAAAAAACCTCCTTGCAGCAACAATTGTTGCTGTTTGATATAAATTGATGCAAAGCACCTATCGGCTATTATAGCATGTTTGAATAATAAAGTCAAAATAAAAAATCATCTGATTTTAGATGACTTTTCCAAAATATAATTTAGATTGGTACCGATGGTGGGACTCGAACCCACATGGTTTCCCGCTGGATTTTGAATCCAGTGCGTCTACCATTCCGCCACATCGGCGAAATTACTTTATTATATTAGCATACTTTTTAAATATTGTCCATTGTTTTTCAAAAATTTATGCAATAATATTTGTGTAGAAATGCTTGTAATTTGAAATATTTTGTGGTATTATATTATATGTTAGTACCTTACACTTGGTTTTAGACAAACACACCACTAGAACTCAGTTTAAGGCAAATAGTAAAATAGGAGGTGTAATTACAACATGACAAAGGAAAGAAAACAAGAAATAATCAACACATACAAAAGAGATGAAAAAGATACTGGTTCACCAGAAGTTCAAATAGCTCTTTTAACAGAAAGAATTAACGAATTAACAGAACATCTAAAAGTTCATAAGAAAGATAATCACTCAAGAAGAGGATTATTCAAGATGATTGGAAATAGAAGAAGTTTATTAAACTATTTAGCAGATAAAGATGTTCAAAGATACAGAGATATAGTTGCAAAATTAGGTTTAAGAAAATAATAACATTAAAAAGGGCGTTTTACTAATGATAAAGCGCCCATTTTTAAAAAATAATGCTAAATATTTTTTGTTTTTTTGTAGAAAATAATAAATATAAAATGCTTAATTAAAAAGTAAGGAGAAAACTATGTATAAAAAATTTGAAACAGAATTAGCAGGAAGAAAACTAACAATAGAAACAGGAAAAGTTGCAGAATTAGCTAATGGCGATGTTATAGTACATTATGGCGATACTGTTGTAATGGTCAACGTAACAGCATCAAAACAACCAAAAGAAGGAGTGGATTTCTTTCCACTATCAGTAGACTATGAAGAAAAATTATATGCTGTAGGAAAAATACCAGGAAGTTTCCAAAAAAGAGAAGGAAAACCAGCAGATAAAGCAATACTAACATCAAGAGCAATAGATAGGCCAATACGTCCACTATTTCCGAAAGATTTTAGAAATGATGTATGCGTTGTAGCAACAGTTTTATCTGTAGAGCAAGATAATAGCCCAGAAGTATGTGCAATGATTGGTGCATCTGCAGCACTTTCAATTTCAGATATACCTTTTGGAGGACCAACAGCAGCAGTAAGTGTAGGATATGTGGATAATCAAATTGTAATAAACCCTACAGTTGCAGAAAGAGAAAAAAGTAGATTAAACTTAACAGTGGCTGGAACTTTAGAAAAAGTAACAATGATAGAAGCTGGAGCAGATGAAATTCCAAACGATACAATGCTTGAAGCTATAAAAGCAGGACATAGTGAAATTAAAAAATTATGTGCATTTATAGAAAAAATAAAAGAAGAAGTAGGAAAGCCAAAATTTGAATATGTATCATTTGCTACAGATTCAGCTGTATTTGATGAAATATCTGCAAACTTTAAAGAAAGAATGTACAAAGATGTACAAGCGCAAGATAAAGAAGTAAGAGATGCTAATATGGAAGCTTTAACTCAAGATATACAAGCATATTTTGTTGAAAAATATGGTGAAGATGAAGCAGAGGAGAAAGCAGCAGATATAGCAGCAAGTATCCACGATTTAGAGAAAAAATGTGTAAGAGAAATGATATACAAAGAACATATTCGTCCTGATGGAAGAAAAATAGACGAAATAAGACCATTATCTTGTGAAGTAGGCGTTCTTCCTAGAGTTCACGGAAGTGCAATATTTACAAGAGGCCAAACTCAAGTATTATCAGTAGTTACCTTAGGAACTAAATCAGAAGAGCAAGAATTAGATGGATTAGATGAAGAGGATTCAAAAAGATATATGCATCAATACAATTTCCCATCTTATTCAGTTGGAGAAGCAAGACCATCACGTGGACCTGGAAGAAGAGAAATTGGACATGGCGCTTTAGCTGAAAAAGCTTTAGTTCCAGTAATACCTTCAGAAGAAGAATTTCCATATACAATAAGAGTTGTATCAGAAGTATTATCTTCAAATGGTTCAACATCACAAGCAAGTATTTGTGGAAGCACTTTAGCACTTATGGATGCAGGGGTTCCAATCAGAAAACCAGTAGCCGGTATATCAACAGGATTAGTAACAGATCCAGAAGATCCAGATAAATATATAATGCTAACAGATATACAAGGAATAGAAGATTTTTTCGGAGATATGGACTTTAAAGTTGGTGGTACAAAAGATGGTATAACAGCAATACAAGTTGACATTAAAAACGATGGACTAACATATGATATTATAAAAGAAGCATTTGAAAGAACCAAAAAAGCTCGTGATTATATATTAGATGAAATAATGTTAAAGCAAATTGCTGAGCCAAGAAAAGAAATATCTAAATATGCACCCAAAATAATTACAACTACGATAAATGTAGATAAAATAAAGGATGTAATAGGTCCTGGCGGAAAAATGATAAACAAAATAATAGCAGCAACAGGTGTAAAAATAGATATAGAAGAAGACGGAAAAGTTTGCATATATACTGAGGACTCAGAGCAAGGAAAAAATGCATTAAAAATGATAGAAGATATAGCAAAAGACATAGAAGTTGGCGGAATATATGAAGGAAAAGTCACGAGAATAATGCCTTTTGGTGCTTTTGTAGATATAGGTGGAGGAAGAGAAGGATTACTTCACATATCTAAAATATCAAGCAAAAGAGTAGAAAAAGTAGAAGATGTACTTGCTGTGGGCGATGAAGTAACAGTTAAGGTTTATGAAATAGATAACCAAGATAGAATAAACTTAACAATGAAAGACTTAGAAGCTGGCAACAAAGAAGAAGACGTAGAAGAATAATATTTATAATATTAGGAGAAAAATAAATGGAATATTTATATATTATACAACAGGCAATTGTCTGGATAATAACTATATATTGGTTATACCAATTAGTTGTTAGTATTTGTTCGTTAGTAAAATTAAAAGATAAGCCATTACTTGTGGATAAAAATCACAAGTTTATGGCTATTTTGCCTGCACACAATGAAGAAGCTGTAATAGGAAATTTAATAGAAAGTTTAAAAAATCAGGATTATCCTAAAGAGTTATTAGATATTTATGTAATAGCTGATAACTGTACAGATAATACTGTAAAAATTGCAAAAGAAGCAGGAGCGATAGTATTAGAAAGACATGAAGAAGACCCAGCAAAACAAACTAAAGGTGCTGCTTTGCAATGGTTTTTAAAACAAAAAATTGAAGAAAATGCTGATTATGATGCATTCTTTGTATTTGATGCTGATAACATTGTTGATGTTAACTTTACAAAAGCAATGAACAAAAAATTATGTCAAGGCGAAGAAGTTGTTCAAGGATACAGAGATATCAAGAACCCTGCAGATAGCTGGGTTTCAGCAGGATACGCAATATTTTACTGGACAATGCATAGATTCTACCATTTAGCAAGGTATAATTTAGGCTTATCTGCACTATTAAATGGTACAGGATTTATGGTTAAGTTTGATGTAATAAAGCCAACAGGCTGGAATACAAAAACTTTAACTGAGGATATAGAATTCTCGTTAAAAACAATTATAAAAGGTAAGAAAGTTGGCTGGGCAGTAGATGCAATAGTTTATGATGAACAGCCAGTAGGATTTAAACAATCTTGGTCACAAAGATCTAGATGGACTGTTGGACATATTCAATGCTTAAGCGAATATACAAAACCATTAGCAGTAGCTGTAAAAGAACATAAAACAGTGATGAATTTTGATGGACTTTTATATATGATAGGAAGTATACCAATGTTTATATTAACAGGTGTATTAGTAATAATTAACTTTGTTATGTATATACTTGGTGGAATGTCTACACCAGATTTAATTGTAAATTGTATTAGATATTTATTACCAACATTTTTACTACCAATATTTGTTGGAATAATAATAATGTGGTTGGATAAAAGACCAATAAAGCCAATGATAAAAGGATTGGTTTTATACCCATTATTCCTAGGATCATGGCTATTAATTAACTTTAAATGTTTATTTATAAGAGACACAAAATGGGAGAAAATAGACCACGTTAGAGATATAAAAATTAAGGATGTTGCATAAAAGCAATATTTGAAATGAGAAAACCAATGAAAAGGAGGAAATAAAAGAATGAAAAAAGAAAATGGAATCACATTGGTTGCCTTAGTGGTAACAATAGTAGTGCTAATAATTATAGCTGGAGTAACTTTAAGCCTAACAATAGACAATGGAGGAATAATGAAAAGAGCAAAAACAGCTGTAAATGATTATGCCTCTCAAGACACGAAGGAAGAAAAATACTTTAACGATTTAGCTGACTGGGTTGATAAAAATGGAAAAGAGAGTGGAATAGCAAAAGTTCCAGTTAATACGAAAGCCGAAGAGAATGGAACGATAAATGGGAAAAAACCTGGAACCAATAATCCAGTAATCCCTGGAGGATATACTCCAATAGACGCAGGAGATGCAAAATGGGGAAATGGAAACTCTGCCCCAACACAAGATTCAGTAGACCATGGACTAGTAATAAAAGATGATGCAGGAAATGAATGGGTTTGGGTGCCAGTGGAAGCAAGTGTACTTTCAAGTATGTATGTGACTTCGAATAATGGAATAGCTTTATCAGGAGATGTAGGAGTTACAACAAAAATGTATACAAATTAGGTAACTATAGGAAGAACAGGAGATACAGTAACTATATCAAGAAGTACACCAAATGCGACAAGTTATAGAGAGCCTGACATAGTAGTAAAATATGATAAAACAGAAGAGTATTATAAAACAGTATTAGGATTTGATAGTACAAAGATAATGGCTGAAACACTTACAAGTGATTATATAAATATGATAAATAGCATAAAAAAATATGGAGGATTTTATATAGGAAGATATGAACTATCAAATGAAGGGGTACAAAAAGAAAAAACAACATTAACAAATACAAACTGGTATAATTTATACAAAAAATGTACAATGTTAAATGCAAGTGATGAAGTAGAAAGCAGGATGATCTGGGGGATCCAGTGGGACTTAGCATGTGATTTTATATCTAAAAAAGGAGAGAAAAAAAGTATAACTAATTCTACAGCATGGGGAAATTATAAAGATTCAATATCGCCGGCAAATACAGGAAATTATGAGAAAAATGCAAATGGTAGTGCAGTAAAGAAAGCTACTGGTTCAAATGAAGCATGGAAAGCGAATAACATATACGACTTAGCCGGAAATTGCCAAGAATGGACTCAGGAGATGAGCGGCACAGATAGCCGTACTGGCAGAGGTGGTAGATATACATATAGTGGCTCGAGCAGTCCGGCGAGTGCCCGTCCACTACGGTAGTACGCCAATAGTGGAGGCAGCGGAGTTTGGCTCTCGCCCTACTTTAATGATAAAATAGTGGGACTTAAATTTAATTATTAAAACAACCTATTAGGTTGTTTTTTCTTTATGCACTCAAAATAGTGACATTATTGCTATTATATGATAAAATCAGTATGCAAAATAATTTTAGGAGGATACAATGGAAAACAAATTGAAGAAAAGTACTGTAGTAATTTGCATGGTATTAATAATATTGCTACAAGTAATTGTAAGAATTTATGTAGGAAATAGAAAAGAATATTTTCATATAGATGAAGCATATTCATATGCTTTAATGAATTATGATAAAATAGATATTACAGATAATAGTGATTTTTATGATAATTGGCATAATAAAAAATATTATATAGATTATTTATCAGTAAATGAGGATGAAAAATTTGATTTTAGAGCAGTATATGAGAATCAGAAAAATGATGTTCATCCACCACTTTATTATTTGCTACTAAGAATAGCGGCAAGCTTTACAATAGATAGTTTTACTAAATGGACGGGAATTATATTAAATATAGTTATCTTTGTATTTTCAAGTATATTTATATATTTGATTTGCAGCAAGCTTTTCAAAAATCAAATTTTAGCATTATTTGCAACATTGATAACTGGATTAACAATAGGAGCTTTAGATACAACTGCGTACATAAGAATGTATGAATTGACTAATCTTTTCATATTAATGATTACATATGCACACATGAAGATTTTTGATAAAGAAGAGTTAAAGCTAAATGACCTTATTTTTATAGGAACAACAGCACTATTGGCGTCACTTACACATTATTATACAATCATGTATATGTTTGTATTATTTGTGATGTTTGCAGTAAAATATATAAAGAAAAAACAATATAAAAATTTGGCAAAATATGTAGCAACTTTTGCAATTGCTGCAGGGTTATCATTGGCAATATTCCCATACTCTTTATACCATATGTTTGGAGGATACAGAGGAGCTGGAGCAAAAAGCAATTTGTTTAATTTAGATTCACTTTTTGTGGACGCTGGGCAGTGTTTCTACATATTACAAAAGGGTGCTGCAAATAACTTAGGACTTCTTTTGATTTTGATATATATAATATTAAAGCAAAAAGCTAAAAATTTAGAGGGAAAAGATAAAATAATAAATCTTATTTTTGTTCCATCTATAATATACTTTCTATTAGTAGCTAAAATGTCTCCATATAAAGAGTTAAGATATTTCATGCCAATAGTATCAGTATCTACAATATGGTTGATTTATACATTTTACATATTATATAAAAATATATTGAAAGAAAAAGATGCGATGTTAGTAACTATATTAACTTTTGTAATAGTTATCGTAAGCCCAATTGTAACAAAAACAAAATTAGACTTCACATTCACAAAAATGAATCATTTAGCTGAAAGAATAGCAGAAAAATCAGATTTGCCAGCTATGTATATAATAAATGAGAATAATTTAAGATTCTTAGATGATATATATTTATTCACAGAGTTTGAAGATTCTTATATTATGAGAAGTAGCAACGCAAGTATTGAAAATATTGAAAATGTTATGAAAGATAAAGATATGTCTAAAGGTATAGTTTTAGTTTTCAATGAGGGAGTAGACTCAGACAGTATAATTAGCCAAATCAAGGCAAAATATAATTATTCTAAAGATGAATTAATGCAAAATTTAAATGCAGGGAAGGTTGTATATGTATATTAAATTAAAAATACCAAATAACAATAAATCTGAAGAACATAAAATGAAAATTTATGCTTTTGTAGGACCATCGGGAACAGGAAAAAGCTATAGAGCTCAGCTTGTAGCTAGTACAAACGATATTCATTATATAATAGACGATGGTTTATTTATTAATGAAAACGAAGTGCTTGCTGGTACTTCGGCTAAAAAAGCGCCTACTAAAATCGAGACTGTAAAGCATGCACTTTTTCTAGAGAAAAAAGAGCAGGATGAAATGAAAAAAGCATTTAAAAAATATAAGCCAGATAGCTTATTGGTATTAGGCACATCTGATAAAATGGTGGAAAAGATAAGAGAAAATCTGGATTTACCACCATTTGAGAAAACAATATATATAAATGATGTGGCAACTGAAGAAGAAATGGAAAAAGCTAGAAACATACGTGTTACACAGGGAAAACATGTTATACCAGTGCCAACCTTTGAGATAAAAAAAGACTTTTCTGGATATTTATTAGATCCATTGCAAATATTTAAATCAAAAGGAATGGGAGAAAATCCATATATATCAGAGAAATCTATGATAAGACCAACATTTAGCTATTTAGGAAAGTTTACTATATCTGATAGCGTATTTAGACAAATAGCAGAAAATGTAGCAAACAGAATGCCTGAAATATACAGTGTTACAAGAACTAGAGTAGAAAACTATGGGGACGGAATATCTATATACATGGAGGCTGTGCTAAACTATGGAAATAATATAATAAAAACTTTAAAAACTTTTAGAGAGAAAACAAAAAAAGAAATAGAAAAACAAACAGCTATGAATGTTGTAAAAATAGATTTAGTGGCGAAGGGAATACATTTTAATTCTTTAAAAAGCTAAAACAAGGGAGGAAAAAATTATGTCATTTATAGTAGGAATTGATGGACCATCAGGAACAGGTAAAGGAACTGTAACGAAGAGGCTGGCAAAAAAATATAATCTTTTAAATATAGATACAGGCGCAACTTATAGATGTGTAACTCTAGAAATGCTAAGAAAAAATATACAATTAGATGATGAAGAGAAAATTGCTAAGATGCTTCAAGATATTAATATAGAAATGAAAAACATAGATGGAAATTTGCATGTTTTCTTAGATGGAGAAGATGTGTCAGAAGAGATAAGAGGGAAAGAAGTATCACAAAATGTTTCGCAAGTATCTAGCATAAAACAAATAAGGTTAGAGATGGCAAGGCTTCAAAGAAAAATGGCTCAAGGGCAAGATACTATAATGGAAGGCAGAGACATTTGTACAGTAGTATTTCCTACAGCGGATATTAAGATATATTTGGACGCTGATGATGGAGAAAGAGCAAAAAGAAGATATAAGCAAAACCAAGAAAAAGGCATAGATATGTCTTATGAAGAGGTTTTAGAAAACATCAGAAAAAGAGATAAAATAGATAAAGAAAAAGAATATGGGGCTTTAAAAGTGGCACCAGGAGCACATGTGATAGATTCTACCAATATGAGCATTAAGCAAGTAGAAAAAGAAATTTCTAAACTCATAGATAAAAAATTAAAAGATAAGAAAAAAGAAGCTAAGATTTATAGAATTAGACCAGAAACTCCATGGAAGAAATTTGTAAGAGCAGTAGTTAAAGGGATATTGTATGGATTTTATAGAATTGTGTTTAGGATAGAAAAAATTAACGAAGAAAATCTACCATTGGATGAACCAACAATTGTGTGTGCTAATCATTTGAATATATGGGATGCTGTTGGACTTGTTGTAAGTAGCAAAAGAAGGATAATATTTATAGCAAAAGAAGATTTATTCAATAACGCTTTTTTGAGCTGGATAGGTCATTTATTTGATGTTATTCCTATAAAAAGAGGAATGAGAGATATGGAAGCTATGAAGAGATGTATAAAATGTTTGAAAAATGGGCAAACCATAGGATTGTTCCCAGAAGGTACTAGAAGAGGCCTTGAGAAAGGTGCAAAGGTACAAAATGGTGCTGCATATATGGCGTTAAAAACAGGAGTAAGGGTAGTTCCAGTAGGAATAAGTGGAAGCTTTAAACCTTTTTCAAAGGTTTACTTGAATTATGGAAAGCCACTAGATTTTTCACAAAACAAAGATAAAATTCCAGAAAAGGATCAGCTAAATGAGGCTACGAAACAGATTATGGATAATATAATTATGTTGACAAACATTGGAAAATAATGTATAATAAAAACGTTGAAATCTGGCTACTATTAAATAAAAGCGGCCAGAAAAAATAAACTTTGGAATGAAGGGTATATATGGAAAATTACGAAGAAAATGTGACTTTTGAAGATATATTAAATCAATCTTTTAAGAAGATAAAAGTAGGTTCAACTATAACGGGAACAATAATAAATATAAATAATAATGGCGAAATTTTTGTAGACATTGGGTATAAAGCAGACGGAATAATCCCTAAAAAGGAATATTCAAATGATGCAAATGCAAATCCAATGGAAAATTTTAAGCCTGGAGATAAAATAAAAGCAAATATTATAAAATTAAATGATGGACAAGGCAATGTTTTAATGTCTTACAAAAAGGCGATGTTAAAGGATGTGAAAACAGAATTTGAGCAAAAAGTAAATAATAATGAAATATTTGAAGAAATAGTAGATAAAGTAACAGATAAGGGATTAATAATAAACTATAAAGGTTTGATAAGAGTATTTATTCCCTTATCATTGTCAGATATAGGAAGAGAAGAGAATCCAAATGATATAAAAGGCCAAAAAGTAAGATTTAAGATAATAGAAAATACAAATAGAAAAGTTATTGGCTCTATCAAAGATGTAGTAGAAACAGAGAAAAAAGAAAAAGCAGATAAATTCTGGAATGAAATAGAAGTAGATAAAAAGTATAAGGGAATAGTTACAAGTTTAAGTGACTATGGAGCATTTGTTGATATTGGGGGATTCCAAGGGCTATTACACATTTCAGAAATAACATGGGGAAGAAATGAAAACCCAAGAGATATATTAGAAGTTGGACAAGAAATAGATGTAAGAATAAAAGAAGTAGATAAGGAAAATAGAAGATTTAAATTATCATACGAAAAGAAAGGCCCTAACCCATGGAAAAAAGTGGAAGAGAAATACAAGATTGGGGATGTAGTAAAAGTAAAAATCTCTAAATTGATGCCTTTTGGAGCTTTTGCTGAAATAGAAAAAGGTGTAGAAGGATTAATTCATATATCTCAAATATGTGAAAGAAAAATTTCAAAGCCTGAAGAAGAGCTAAGAATAGGGCAAAAGGTGAATGCCAAAATCATAGATGTAGATACAGAACATCAAAAAATAGAATTATCTGTAAGAGAGTTAGAGGGAACAAACCAAGAATATAAAGAAGACTAAGAGGGGAAGATATAAAATGAATAATAAGAATATAAGGAATATAGCAATAATAGCACACGTTGACCATGGAAAAACTACATTAGTGGATTGTTTGTTAAAACAAAGCCATGTATTTAGAGAAAATGAACAAGTAGCAGAAAGAGTAATGGATTCTGGAGATATTGAAAAGGAAAGAGGCATTACAATTCTTTCAAAAAATACATCTGTTATGTATAATGGAGTAAAAATTAATATAGTTGATACTCCAGGTCACGCTGATTTCGGTGGCGAAGTTGAGCGTGTATTAAAAACTGTTGATGGTGTTTTATTATTAGTAGATGCTTTTGAAGGTCCAATGCCCCAAACAAGAGAAGTTTTAAAGAAAGCATTAGCACTTAATTTAAAGCCAATAGTAGTAATAAATAAAATAGACAGACCAGGTGCAGAGCCAGAGAAAGTATTGGATAAGGTAATAGAATTATTTATAGAATTAGATGCTACAGATGAACAATTAGACTTCCCTGTAATTTATGCATCTGCTAAAAATGGAATAGCAAAAATGAATTTGTTAGATGAATCTGATAATGTAACATGTATATTTGATACAATAATAGATAAAATTGAGCCACCAGCATGTGATATGGATGGAACAATGCAAATGCTAGTATCAAACATAGATTATGATGATTATTTAGGAAGAATTGCAGTTGGTAGAGTTGAACGTGGTAAGATAAAAAATGGAATGCCAGTTTCAATTTGTAAACAAGATAAAAATGCACAAGGCAAAATTGCTAAATTATTCACATACATGGGATTAAAAAGAGTTGAAATAGAAGAAGTTGATGCGGGTGATATAGTTGCTATATCAGGTATTCCAGATATAAGCATTGGAGATACAATTTGTGATTTAGCAAATCCAGAAAAAATACCATTTGTAAATATAGATGAACCAACAGTATCTATGACATTTAGTGTAAATAACGGACCTTTTGCTGGTAAAGAAGGAGAGTTCATTACATCAAGACATATTAGAGATAGATTATTCAAAGAACTAGAGAGAAATGTAAGTTTACGTGTTAAAGAAACAGCTTCTCCAGATAGTTTTGAGGTTTGTGGACGTGGAGAATTACATTTATCAATATTAATAGAGGAAATGAGAAGAGAAGGATATGAACTTTTAGTATCTCGTCCAAAGGTTATTTACAAAGAAATCGATGGCGTAAAATGTGAGCCAATAGAAGATTTAGTTGTAAATGTACCAGATGATGCAATTGGAACAGTTATAGAAAAATTAGGAAGACGTAAAGCTGAAATGAAGAATATGGAACCAGCTGAAGCTGGACATACAAAAATAGAATTCAAGATTCCAGCACGTGGATTAATTGGTTATAGAACAGAATTCCTAACAGATACAAAAGGAACTGGAACAATGAACTCAATATTCGATTGCTATGAGCCATACAAAGGAGATATCCAAGCAAGAACAAGAGGAGTTTTGGTCGCATTCGAACAAGGAACATCAATCACTTATGGATTATACAATGCACAATTAAGAGGAGAATTATTTATAGGTCCTGGTGTAGACGTATATGAAGGAATGATAGTTGGTGTAAACTCTAGAAATGAAGATATTTCTATAAACGTTTGTAAAGAAAAGCACCTTACAAACACAAGAGCTTCAGGATCTGATGATGCATTAAGATTGGTTCCACCAATTCAATTATCACTAGAAAAAGCTATTGAATTTATAGCTGAGGACGAACTTGTTGAAGTAACACCAAAAAATATAAGATTAAGAAAAATTATATTAAACAATAAAGATAGAGAAAAAGCAGCAAGAAAATAAAATAAACAAAATTGAATTTTGTTTTGCGTTGTATAGAGAATAGGAGAAAGATGTCGAAGGATTTTTTTGAAAATAGTAAAATATTATTGCAAGAAAATTAAAATGCAGTATAATATTATTGTAACATTCGCGAGACATAAAGTTACACTAAATCAGGGGAAAACAACCACCGCAATGAAAATTGCAAAAAAACAGGCATTTCGTATTAATGCCTGTTTTTCTATTACTGAAATAAATCAATAATAGATTTTAGTACTTTCACATTAGTATTATATAATAAAGCAATTGCAAAGTTTGTCAAAGTATGTGAGTTTGCATAAAAAGTGAAAACACTATAGAACTTGCTAAATTTAACTAATTGGTGCTATAATTAAATACAGTTTTATAAAAATAATTATATTAAGAAGGAAAACAAAATGAACAAGGAAGAATTATTAAAAATAAAAGCAAATGCACTTGAGAGACACATTCCAATTATAATGGATGATACATTAGAGGTAATCGCAAAAATCTTGAATGAAAGAAAACCAGAAAAGATACTTGAAATAGGTACAGCAGTAGGATATTCAGCAATGTGCTTTTCTGAATATTTAAATGATAATGGAAAGATAGATACAATTGAAAGAGATGAAGAAAGAATTACAGAAGCTAAAGAAAATATTAAAAAGGTAGGAGTAGAAGAAAAAATAAATATTTATGAGGGAGATGCGGTAGAGATTCTTCCGACTATGAACGATAAGTATGATGTTGTATTTATTGATGCGGCTAAAGGTAAATATCCATTTTTCTTAGAACAGGCGTTAAGAATGTTAAAAGATGATGGAATAATTTTTGCAGATAATATTTTGTATAAAGGTTATGTAATGAGTGATTACAATAAACACAAACAACGTACGGCAGTAACACATTTAAGGCAGTACATAAAAGAAACGACAGAGAATCCAGAACTAGAAACAGAGATATTAGAAGTAGGAGATGGCTTAGCAATTTCAAGGAAAAAATAAGCATAAAATTAGTTATTAAAAATAATGAAAAGAGGAATAAAAAAATGAAAAAACCAGAATTATTAGCCCCAGCAGGCTCTTTTGAAAAAGCAAAAATAGCGTTTATGTATGGAGCAGATGCAGTTTATTGCGGAACAGCATCGCTATCATTAAGAAGCAGAGCAGAAGTAGATGATAATGATTTAGAAAAGACAATAAAATATGCGCATTCCATAGGCAAAAAAGTTTATGCGGCCATAAATATATATGCTTGGGACAGCAATTATGAAGAAATAGAAAAACAAGTAAAAATGCTTGATGAAGTACATGTTGATGCAATTATTGCTTCTGATGGAGGAGTAATACAAAAAATAAAAGAAATTGCTCCAAATATAGAAATACATGTAAGTACACAAGCAAATGTTGTAAGTTATCATGCTGCAAAGTTTTGGCACGATAATGGAGCAAGTAGAGTAATACTTGGAAGAGAAACAAGTAAAGACCAAATAAAAGAAATAATGAAAAACAAACCAGAAAACTTGGAAGTGGAGATGTTTATACACGGAGCTTTATGCTGGGCGTATTCAGGAAGATGTTTCTTAAGCGAATATCTATCTTGCAGGTCAGCAAATTTAGGAGATTGCTCACAAAGCTGCAGATGGGCTTATAATATGTACTTAGAAGAAAAAAATAAGCCAGGGAATTTAATGCCAGTAGAAACAGATGAAAATGGCACATATATATTATCTTCAAAAGATTTGTGCTTAATAAAAGAAATTCCACAAATAGTTGAAATGGGAGTAGACAGCTTAAAGATAGAGGGCAGATTAAAAACTGAATACTATTTAGCAAGCGTAGTAAACGTATACAGAAATGCAATAGATGATTATATTGCAAATCCAAATGGGTATGATTACACAAAGTATTTAAAAGAACTAGAAAAAGTAAAAACTAGAGGGCTTACAACTTTCTATTTTAATGATAGAAATAATAAAGATTTTCAAGAATATGAAGGAAAACAATATAATCCAAATTATGAATTTGGAGGAAAAGTATTAGAAGATTATAAAAAGGGTGAAGTAGCGGTAATAGAAATAAAAAATAAGCTAACTGTTGGAGATGAATTAGAAGCGCTTATTCCAAATGAAATAGAAGCACCAAAATTCAAGATAGAAAAATTGTATGATACAGATACAAATGAAGAAATACAAACAGTAAATCCTGGAAAAGCTGGACAAACAGTAAAAATGGAAGTACCGTTTGATTTAAAGAAAGGTTGGATTTTACGTAGAAAAAAGTCTAACTAAAGTTACTCTTTACAAGATAATTTGTAAGATAGAATTGCACAAATAAAGCAAATTATCAGAGAAACTACCCCAGTAAGAGAAAAAGAAAATTCAGGTAATAGTACAAAAATAGAACCTAAAGAAAATCCTATAATAGCACAGAATGTGGAATTATGGTGTCTCTCTAATAGATAATTAATGCCTTTTAGCCATATAATAGAGCCTAGAATTATACCAATGCCAATAGGTATAAGAATAGCAATATTTAATGTGGCTATTGCAGAAATATATGTAGAGTAAACGCCTAGGCACATAAGTAGAACTGTATTACTTATACCAGGAACTATAATTCCAATAGACATTATAAAGCCAGAGAAAACCAGATATGGCAGATTAAAACTTATGAAATTAGAATTAATTTCTAATCTTTTTTCAACAATTATAAGTATAATTCCTATAGCAAAAGATAAAAGCATGGGAATTATATTTTTTATATGGATGCATTTGTTTTTAAATACTTTCTTAAATAAGGCTGGAGTAGTGCCAAGAATGAGACCAATGAAAGCAAAACGTGCTTGAAAATTATAAAAGGTAAAGAAAAACTTTATAACATTTCCAAATAAAACTATACCTGCCAAAGCACCTAGAAATATAGGAAATAGGAAAAGAAAATTAGATTTAATATCTTTAAAAAATTTTATAGTACTATTTACTAGTTTTTCATAGATTCCAAATATAACACAAAAAACACCACTGCTAATACCAGGAGTTATTGCACCAAAACCTATTAAAATACCAATACAGAAATTAATAAAAAAATTCATATGAATTTGCCTCAATATACAATATTGTTAGATATAAAATAATATGATAAAATTAGAGAAATTAAGGAGGGAAAAAGCATGCATAGTTTAACAATAGAAGAAAAAATTGCCCAAATGATAATAATGGACTTAGATAAAAGTGAAGTAACAGAAAAAACAGCAGAGTTTATTGCAAGTAGAAAAATTGGCGGAATTCTAGTATATAAGAAAAATTATTCGGATTATCTAAGTATGATAAATTTAATAAATACATTTAAAGAAAAGAATAGTACAAACGAAATTCCTCTATTTATTAGCATAGACCAAGAAGGCGGAAGGGTAAACAGACTTCCGAACGAAATTCATAAAATGGAAAGTGCACTTAAAATTGCACAGATGAATGATATGGAAAAATTAAAACAAAGTGGAAAAATAATAGGAAAAATATTACGAGAAAGTGGGATAAACCTTAATTATGCACCGGTGTTAGATATAAAGAGATTCAAAGATAACCATGCAATAGGCGATAGATGCTATGGAGAAAATAAGGAAGATGTTGCTAAATATGGCATAGAAGTAATGAAAGCAATGCAAAGTCAAAAAGTAATAGCGGCAGTAAAACACTTTCCTGGTCATGGTCAAACAGAAAAAGATTCTCATTTCTTTTTACCAAAAATAAGCGTAGATGAGGAAGTGCTAGAAAATGAAGATATGAAGCCATTTGAAGAAGCAATAAAAAATGGATGTGATGCGATAATGGTTGGGCATTTAGTTGTAAAATCTATGGATAGATTTAATCCAGCATCATTATCTAAAAAAATAATCAATACATATTTAAAACAAAAATATAAATTTAAAGGACTAATAATTACAGACGATTTAAAAATGGGAGCAATTAAATTGCACTATAGACCAGAAGTGGCAGTATATAAGGCAATATTAGCTGGAAATGATGTGGTTGTAATAGGCAATACAGAAGATAGATTAGATAAAATTATTAAGTATGTGGCTGAAAAAGTAAAAAAGAATAAAATTGATATAAGGAGGATAAATGAAAGTGTAGATAAAATAATTAATTTTAAGAAAAAGTATGAAATAAATGATGAAAAGGCAAAAGGAATAAATATTGACAAAATTAATTCAGAGATAGACAATCTTCATAAAATAAAAATATAGAAGGCCATGCACTTTAACAAATTAAAGAACATATATTGTGGTATAGTAATTTGTTGGAGGTGCTTAAATGCTTGCAATCTCGTTTATAGGTTTTATTACATTTATACAATCTGCAGTTTTTGTATTAGGATATATATCAAATAATTCATTATTTCCAGAACCATTAACTGCGGATGAAGAAAAAACATGTTTAGAGAGATTAAAAAATGGTGATGAAGAGGCACGAAATATATTAATTGAGAGAAATTTGAGATTAGTTGCCCATGTTTGCAAAAAGTATATGGCAACCAAAATAGAACAAGATGACCTAATTTCTATAGGCACAATAGGTTTGATAAAAGGTATAAATAGCTTTAATGCAGAAAAAGGAGTTAGATTATCTACATATGTTTCAAGATGCATAGATAATGAAATATTAATGTATCTAAGAAGCAATAAGAAAGCAAATAGTGAAGTTTATTTGGAAGATACAATAGGAAAAGATAAAGATGATAATACTGTTACATTAAAAGAAGTATTAGAAAACAATGATAAAGATGTTGAAGAAGAAGTGGATTTGAAATTTAAAATTAAGAGACTTTATCAGAAAATGAAAGAAGTGTTACACGATAGAGAAAAATTAATAATAGAGTTAAGATTTGGGTTAGATGGAAAGAAACCTAAGACCCAAAAACAAATAGCAAAAATGATGGGAATATCTAGAAGCTATGTATCTAGGATAGAAACAAAGGCTATAGGAAAATTAGCAAAAGAATTTAAAGAGTAAAAATAGAGTAAATATGAAATTAGCAAAAAATGTTGAAAAAAATCCTTTTATAATATATAATATTTATGATTATATGTATAAGGGGATGTTATGATAAATTTACTTTTAAGTGGTAATAGTAAGGTATTTGATGGAGCTCTTACAGAGCTTATTTCAATAACAAATAAAACCAAAGCAAATATAAGATGCTATATATTTACAATGGATGTTTCAAGGATAAATCCAGACTATACTGCTATTACAGATGAGCAAATAGACTTTCTGAATAAAGTCGTTAAAAGCAAAAATAAAAACAATGCAGTTATAAAAGTCGATGTTACGGAATTGTACGAGCAGGAATTTGGAAACGGAAAAAACGAAAATGCTTATTGTACTCCGTATACTTTGTTGAGGCTGTTGGTAGATTTGGTTCCTAATATGCCGGACAAGATACTATATTTAGATATTGATATGATGGCAAATGGCGATATAGAAGAACTATATAATACAGATATATCTGAATATGAATATGCAGCAGTTAAAGAAAAATATGGTTCAAAAATAATTAAACATGATTATATAAATGCAGGAATGCTTTTGATAAATATGGCTAAAGTAAGAGAAACAAAGCTATTTGAAAAAGCAAGAAGATTATTAAAAAGAAGAAAATTAATATTTGCTGATCAAGATGCAATATTCTGGTCTACAACAAAAAAACTATTATTACCAAGAATTTACAATGAGCAATCAAAGTTCAATAAACAGGATACAGTAATATGCCATTTTTGTAAGAGATTATTACTATTTCCATATCCTCGTACTGAAAATTATAAGCAATGGCAAATTGAAGAAATTCATAAAATATTGAAATGCTATTCTTTCGATGAAGACTTAGATGAATATATCAGATGGAAAGAGGAATATAATAAAATAAATAAACAAAAATTTCAAAAAAATATAATAAAAGGAGATAAGAATGAAAAAAGCAGAAGTAATACCAATTTTCTTTACAGTTGATGATGTTTACATACCGTTTTTAGCTGTAGCGTTGCAATCTTTAATAGATAATGCATCAGATAAAAATTATTATTCAATAAAAATATTATATACGAATATAAGTGAAGAAAACCAAGCAAAAATAAATAAATACCAAAAAGAAAATGTAGATATAGAATTTGTAGATTTAAATTATTACATAAATAAAGTAAAAGATAAGTTGTATACAAGAGATTATTATTCAGCAACTACATATTTTAGATTATTTATTCCGGATTTATATCCACAATATGATAAGGTTTTATATTTAGATAGTGATATTGTTGTTTTATCAGATATAGCAGATTTATATAATATAGATATGGAAGATAATTTGGTTGCTGCAGCACCAGATGACGTAATACAAACAATAAAAGTTTTCCAAGAATATGCAGAATTAGTCGTTGGAGTAACTGATCATAAAAGATATTTTAATGCTGGAATACTTTTAATGAATCTAGATGAGCTAAGAAAATTCAAATTTCAAGATAAATTTTTGTATTTACTAAGTAAAGTAAAATTTTCTGTGGCTCAAGACCAAGATTATCTAAATAGATTGTGCAAAGGTAGAGTAAAATTGATAGAAAACACATGGGACAGAATGCCAATTGGTGGAGATACGGTAAAAAGAGAAGATTTACATTTAATACACTACAATCTAGCCTTTAAACCTTGGCACTTTGAAGATATATTATATAAAGAATATTTTTGGAAATATGCTCAGCAAACGGAATTCTTTGATATCATACAAAGCATAAAAGAAAATTATACAGAAGAAGAAAAATTTAAAGATATGGAAAGTGATAAAAAATTGAGAGAACTAGCACAAAAAGAATGTGATTGTGTTGGTGATGATAGAAAATATAGGAGAATGTAATGAAAGAGCAAATTGTTGAAAAGTCTCAAGATAGATTAGCAATTTTAGATGAAATAGCAAAACTAGAAAAAGAAGGACGTTTTGATGTTGATCCTGAAAAAGATCCGCCAACAATAGTTCTAACGCCAGATAATGTTGATTATTTAAAGGAAAAAAGTACAAGCAGAATAAAAAGAAGAGTTGCAAACAAGGTTGGAGAAAAATTTCTAGATGAGATTTTAAGAGATAATAAACTAATAATTAAAGAAGTAAATGGAATAGAAAATTTAGAAAAAGTTCAAACAGGAGCAATGCTAACATGCAATCACTTTAATCCATTTGATTCTTTTACAGTAGAAAAAGTTTTTAGAATGGCTGAAAAAAATAAAGATAAAAGATTATACAAAGTAATAAGAGAGGGAAATTATACAAATTTCCCAGGATTTTATGGTTTCTTGTTTAGAAATTGCGATACATTACCTTTAAGCTCAAATAAAAGAACAATGGTAAACTTTATAAAAGCAGTGGATACGATTTTGCAAAGAGGAGATTTTATATTAATTTATCCAGAACAAAGTTTATGGTGGAATTATAAGAAACCAAAGCCACTTAAAGATGGAGCATATAAAATGGCTACAAGAAACAATGTACCTGTAATACCAATATTTATAACAATGCAAGATAGCGACATAATTGGTGAGGATGGATTCCCAGTACAAGAATATATAGTAAATATTAAAGAACCAGTATATCCAGATGAGAAATTATCAGAAAAAGAAAATACAGAAATAATGAAAGAAAAGAATTACCAAGTATGGAAAAAAGTTTATGAAGATTTTTATAAAATCCCATTAAAATATACTTGTGAACAGGAAATTAAATGAAAGAAAAGAAGATAATATACTATGAAGATGAGTTGAATGATGAATTTTCGACTGCAAAAATAATTCCTAGAGTAATAGATGAAAAATATAAATATGAACATAATATTTTATGGAATTTAGCATCTTATGTTTTGCAAAATTTTATCAGTATGCCAATAAAATATTTACATGTAAAAATAAAATTTAGAATTAAATTTGTTGGCAAAAAGAAATTTAAGAAGTGTAGAAATACAGGCTATTTCATATATGCAAACCATACTCAACCATTTGCAGATACGTTTATACCAAGCTTGGCAAATTATCCCAAAAGGAATTTTTTTATAGTAAACCCGGAAAACGTATCTATAAAAGGTGCGGAGACGTTAATAGAAATGCTAGGTGCAATTCCAGTACCAGGGAATAAAGTAGCAGCTGAAAATTTTTTAAATGTGATAAATAAAAAAATAGAATCACATTCATCTATTACAATATATCCAGAAGCACACATCTGGCCTTATTATACTAAAATAAGGCCTTTTAAATCGGTATCTTTTAAATACCCTGTAAAGATGGAGGTACCAGCATTTTGTATTACTAATACATATCAAAGCTATGGAAGAAAAAAAAATAAAGTAAAAATTGTATCTTATGTTGATGGCCCATTTTTTACGGATAAGGAGTTAACGATAAAAGAACAACAACAAAAGTTAAGAAATGAAATATATAATTGCATGGTAAACAGAAGTAAAAATAGTAACATTGAAGTAATAAAATATTTAAAGAAAGAGGATTTTTCTAATGAAAAATAAGAAGGTTTTATTAGGAATGAGTGGAGGAGTAGATAGCTCTGTATCAGCACTATTACTAGAAAATATGGGATATGATGTAGTGGGAATTACTATGAAATTATGGGAAGGTGCAGACTCAGTTCAAACCGCTTGCTGCAGCTTAGATGCAGCCTCAGATGCAAAAAGAGTTTGCGATAAAATTGGAATTCCACACTATACTTTAAATTTCAAAGATGAGTTTAAAGATAAAGTAATAAATAATTTTATTTGTGAATATAAAAATTGCAGAACTCCAAATCCATGTATACAATGCAATAAATATCTAAAATTTGGTGAAATGTATAATAAAGCTAAAGAATTAGAAATTGAATATATTGCAACAGGTCATTATGCAAAAATAGAATATAGTGAAAAATATAAAAGAAATGTATTAAAAAAAGCAAAAAATTTACAGAAAGACCAGAGTTATGTTTTATATACTATTCCTAAAGAGCTATTGGACAAGGTAATATTTCCATTAGGCAATTATGAATCGAAAGAGGATATAAGGCAAATTGCCAGAGAGAACAACTTGTTGGTAGCAAATAAACCAGATAGTGAAGATATATGCTTTGTTCCAGATGGTGATTATAAGAAATTTTTACAAGAAAATTCAGATATAAAAGAAAAAGAAGGAAATATAGTAAATAAAGAGGGCAAAATATTAGGTAAACATACAGGGCTTTATAAATATACAATAGGTCAGCGTAAAGGATTGGGAATCTCAAATCCAGTACCATTGTTTGTAATTGGATTTAATATAAATAAAAATGAGTTGATAGTGGGAGAAGAGAAAGAATTATATAGAAAAGAAATGTATGTTAAAGATATAAATTTGTTGGCAATAGACAAATTAGAAGGTAAGATGCATGTTTTGGTGAAAACAAGATATTCACATAAAGAGGCTCCTGCTACTATAGAGATGGCTTCAGATAATGAAATAAAAGTTATATTCGATGAACCTCAACCACGAATTACATCAGGTCAATCAGCAGTTTTTTATGATGAGGATATAGTGATCGGTGGAGGAATTATTTTATAAAAAAAGCACAAGTTGTTAAATTAAGCAACTTGTGTTTTTCTATTGAATTATTTCTCTAATTTATAGAATATTTTTTTGCCTTTCTTTAATATTGCATATCCTTCTTTAAAATCATAATCCGAAAGAGTGTAATTAACATCAGAAATTACATTATCATTTAAAGAAATTCCATTCTGGTTAATTAAAGTTCTTGCTTGAGATTTTGAAGGAGCTATACCAGATTCTATAATTGCATCTAATATGCTGCAATTTGAATTCTGTAATTTTACTGTTGGTATATGTTCCAAGTTACCTTTTCCTTCAAATAAAGCATTACTTGCAGCTTCGGCTTTCGTTGCTTCTTCTTCTCCATGAACAAGCTTAGTTATTTCATAAGCAGCTACTTTTTTAGCTTCATTTATTCTTTCATCATTTACAGAAGTTAATTCATTAATTCTTTCCATTGGCAAATATGTAAGAAGACAAAGAACCTTTTTTACACTTTCGTCTTCTATATTTCTCCAATATTGGTAAAATTCATATGGAGAAGTTTTTTCTGGGTCTAACCATAATGCTCCTTTTTCTGTTTTTCCCATTTTCTTGCCTTCTTTGGTTGTAAGAAGCTTAAATGTTAAACCATAAGAATCATCTTTTCCAATTTTTCTAATTAGCTCAACTCCACCGATTATATTAGACCATTGGTCGTTTCCGCCCATCTCTAGTTTACATCCATATTCATTATATAAATGTAAAAAGTCGTAAGATTGCATAAGCATATAACCAAGCTCAAAGAATGTTAAACCATTTTCCATTCTTGTTTTATAGCATTCAGCAGAAAGCATTTTATTTACTGAAAATAGAGAACCAATTTCACGCATGAAATCAACATATTTTAAATCAAGTAGCCAATCTGCATTATTAACTATAATTGCTGCATTTTCTCCTTCAAAGCTAACAAATTTTTCAATTTGCTTTTTTATACATTTAACATTATTGTCTATAGTTTCTCTTGAAAGCATCTTACGCATATCTGTTTTTCCAGATGGGTCGCCAATAACAGCAGTTCCTCCACCAACTAATATAATGGGTTTATGACCACATCTTTGCATATGACCAGCAACCATTAATGAAACAAAGTGACCTACGTGCAAACTATCTGCAGTAGGGTCTATTCCAATATAAAAAGAAACAGATTTTTCTCCAAATAATTTTTTTATTTCATCAGGATGAGTCATTTGCTCTATATATCCACGTTCTTCTAAAACGTCAAAAACATTAACTTTTTCCATTTAATCTCCTCCAATTATCAAATATAATTTACATTTTACCACAGAAAGAGAGATATTACAATAGTTTTAAATATTAGCAGACATAAGTTTTTTTTGTTAAAAAAGATATAAAAATCTATTGACAAAATTGTATCATAAAACATATAATAAACATATGAACAAATATTCAAATGAAAGGAGCGAAAATGGAAAATATTGAAGAGAATGTTGAACAGCTAAGTATTAACTTAGAAAAAGTAAATAAAATAAAAAATATTATGCCAGATGATGAATTAATATTCGATGTAGCAGAAAGCTTTAAAGTTTTTGGTGATTCTACAAGAATGAAAATTATAGCGGCATTGTTGCAAGATGAATTAAATGTATCAGAAATAGCTGCAATTACAAGTTCAACACCATCTGCCATATCACACCAATTAAGAGTTTTAAAGCAAGCAAAATTAGTTAAAATAAGGAAAGATGGTAAAGCTGTGTATTATAGCTTAGATGATGAACATGTAAAAGAAATTTTTGAAATTGGCAAAGAGCATATAGAAGAAAATTAAAGAAGGAGAGTAGAATGAAAAAATACGAATACGATATAGTTGGATTAGATTGTGCAAACTGTGCAAATAAAATTCAAGTAGAACTAGGTAAAGTAAAAGGAATAGAAAATGCATCTGTTAATTTTGCAAAACAGAAACTAAGCTATGAAACAGATACGGTATCAAGAGAAAAAGTAGAAAAACTTGTAAAATCATTAGAACCAGATGTAGAATTAATTAGTGCAGAAGACAAAATAAAAGATTTAAAAAATGAGAAAAAACAAAATGAAAATAAATCTAAATTTTTATTACACATATTAAGATTGGTGATAGGAACTATAGTTGCGGTTGTAGGATTATATCTTCCAATGCCAAAAGTATTATCAATAATCTTAATAATTTTAGGATATGCAATATTGCTATATAGAACAACAAAAAATGCAATAAAATTCTTATTCAAGAGTAAAACAATAAATGAAAATTTATTAATTACAATATCTTGTATAGGTGCATATCTAGTAGGTAAGCATTCAGAAGGCCTTATGGTAATTGTTTTATATGAAATAGGCAAAATTCTAGAAGAAAAAGCTATAAATAAAACAAGAAAATCAATTTCTGATTTAATGGATATAAAGCCAGAATATGCAAACTTAAAAACAGATAATGATATAAAAGTGGTTAGCCCAGCAGATGTTGAAATTGGTGATATTGTTGTTGTAAAACAAGGCGAAAAAATACCACTAGATGGAATTGTAGTAAAAGGAAATGCTAGCTTAAATACTGCATCATTAACAGGAGAATCTAAACCTCAAGATGTAAGCGAAGAATCTGAAGTGCTTTCTGGAAGCGTTGTTCTAGAAGGACTACTAGAAATAAAAGTTACAGAAAAATACGAAAATAGTACTGTAAGCAAAATACTAGAATTAGTAGAAAATGCAACAGATAAAAAAGCCAAAACAGAAACTTTTGTAAATAAAGCAGCTAAAATATATACACCAATAGTTTTAGGAATAGCAGCATTGGTTGCAATCTTTTTACCATTAATATCTAATGTGCCATATGGAACAGAAAATGGAAGTATATATAGAGCTTTAATATTCCTAGTAATATCATGCCCATGCGCTATTGCAATATCTGTACCACTATGCTATTTTTCTGGAATAGGAAAATCATCTAAAGAAGGAATATTAATAAAAGGTAGTGACTATTTAGATGGAATAAAAGATATAAAAGAAATTGTTTTTGATAAAACTGGAACTTTAACAAAAGGCGAATTCGTAATAGATAAAGTAGAACTATCTACAAATAATTTTACAAAAGATGAAGTGTTAGAATTTGCAGTTTTAGGAGAAAGCTTTTCAAACCATCCTATTGCAAAATCAATAGTTGGTCATTTTAATATAAATGCAGATAAATCTAGAGTAAGTAATTATGAGGAAATTGCAGGAAAAGGTATCAAATATGTAATAGATGGAAAAACAATTTTGGTTGGCAATAGCAGTTTAGTTGGTAAAGAAACTGAAAAAGTGGATAGCACAAAAATATATGTAAAAATAGATGAAGAATTAGCAGGTAGTATTTATTTAAAAGATGAAATAAAAGAAGGAACTAAAGAAGCAATAGCAAAATTAAATGAAAAAGGTATAGTAACAAAAATGTTTACAGGTGACAACAAAGAAGTAGCTTCGAAAATAGCAGAAGAATTAGGAATAAAAGAATATAAAGCAGAAATGTTGCCAAACGATAAATATACAAAATTAGAAAAAGAAATTGCCAAATATAAAGAACCGAATGCAAAGGTAGCATTTGTAGGAGACGGAATAAACGATTCACCAGTACTAGCATTATCTGATATTGGAATATCAATGGGCGGAGTTGGGTCTCAAGTGGCCATTGAAGCTTCTGATGTTGTAATAATGACTGATGCAATAGAAAAAATAAATGAGGCTATTAATATTTCTAAAAAGACAAGTAGAATAATAAAACAAAATTTAACTTTCTCAATAGGAATAAAAATATTAGTGTTGGTATTAAGCATATTTGGAATTGCAAATATGTGGGAAGCGGTTTTTGCAGATGTAGGAGCAACACTTATTACAGTATTAAATGCAATTAGAATATTATCAAAATAATGTGTCAAAAAATGTCTAAAAAACATAGTATATAATATAACATCACAAGAGATGTTATATAGGAGGTGACTTCTATGGAGCCACAAGAAAATTGCTACTTTGAGAAAAAATGTTGCAAGAAAAGAAATTGTTTTGCATTAATAATAGCGATATTAGCAGTTTTATTCTTCGGAGTAATAGGAGCTATAATAGGAGCAGCTATAAGCGAAACTATATTGGCAGCATTAGCAGCAGTAATAGTTCTAGCAATAGTGCTTGGAATAATATTAGTAATAACAATAATTTATAAAATATGCAAAAAAGAAAGAAACTACTGTTAGAATTACGGAATAAAAAGGCTTAGCTTGCAAAAGCTAGGTCTTTTTTTAGATGAATAGTGGTTGCAAAACCATAACAGATATTGTATAATAGAACATTAGTAAAGCATATTAAAATTTGCGATTAAAAGGAGAGTTTTTGATGCCTAGTTCCATATATAGAGCCTTTAATCAATTGATAAAAACATTTAAAAATATTACAAATGATGAAGATAAACAAGAAAAATTAAAAAGCGCAGGAAATTTAAAAATAGAGCCGAAAATAGTGTATAACAAATTTAATAACACATTAAAAATACAAATAAAAATAGGCGAAACGCAGTTATATAAAGTAAAAAGCCTCCCAGAATTTTATGATAGATTCTTAAAAAGGGAAAATTACAAATATGGTAGCAAATTAGAGTTTATACATACAAAGGAAGCGTTTGCACCAGAATATAGAGCTTTGTTAGATTATATATTAAAATATGCAGAAATAATAAAATACTCAAATGAAGCTTCAAATGATTATGAATATTATACCAAAAGATTAGGAGAAGATTGTATATTAATATCTAATACGGGAATAGATGAGTTATTTGAGGTACTAAAAAACAAAACAGCTATAATGGAAGATGAAAAATCTTCAATATCTGTAGAATTTGTGGAAAAAGAGCCTAATATTGAATTCTTTTTGAATAAAAAAGGTGAAAAAGAATTTGCTATAACTACAAATATAAAAGAATCAAATTATAAAATTTTTGAAGGAAGAAAATACACATATGTATTATTGGATAAAAAAATATACAGATGCAGCAAGCAATATGATAAAACAGTATTAGAGATGCTTGAAATATATAGAAAAAACTTTATAAATGAAATAGTTTTACCACAAAAAGAATTACCGAATTTTTTTGCAACAGTTGAACCATATATAAAGAAAAACATAAAAATAGATGATAAGGAATATCAAGAAATAAAGCAATATATACCAGCTGAGTTATACGCTAAAATGTTTTTAGATTATAATGAAAAAAATTATATAATTGCAGATATAAGGTTTGTGTATGATGATGTAGAAATAAATCCGCTAGATATAGAGCAAAATATCAACATTCCAAGAAATGGAGTAAAAGAATCTAAATTAGTGGATATGTTGTTAAAGAGTGGATTCATGTATGATCAAAAGAACAGCAGGCTGATACTAGCAGATGAAAATAGAATTTATGATTTTTTATCTAAAGATATAGAAATGTATATGCAGAACTTTGAAGTTCTTGCAACGGACAAATTTAAAGAGAAGCAGATAAAAAAAGAGCAAAGAGTTTCTGTAGGAGTAAAGATAGAGAATAATTTAATAGATATAGATTTAAGTAATTTAAACTTTGATACAAAAGAATTACAAGAGATAATGCGAAAGTATAAATTGAAAAGAAAATTCCATAGATTAAAGGATGGAAGCTTTATAAATTTAGAAGAAAATGAAAATATAGAGTTCATTCAGAACATAACAAAAGACATAGATATAGATTATTCAAAAATAAAGGATAATAGAATAAAATTGCCTATATACAGGTCATTTTATTTGGAAAAAGTTTTGGAGAAAAACGAATTTATAAATGCAAATAGAGATGCAAGTTATAAGGAATTTGTTGGAGGGCTAACAAAAACAAAGGTAGAATTAAATAAACCTATGTCAAAATATTTGAAAGCATCATTAAGAGAATATCAAATAATTGGATTTAACTGGTTGACAGCATTGGATGAATACGGAATAGGCGGAATTTTAGCAGATGATATGGGATTAGGAAAAACAATTCAAATATTGAGTGTGATTGCAACATATATTGAAAACAATAATAATCCAAAACAAACATTAATTGTTTGCCCAAGCTCGCTTTCGTTGAATTGGCAAAGTGAAATAAACAAATTTACAAGTGGAATTAGCTCACTTGTAATACATGGCACATTAGAAGAAAGACAAAAACAGATAAAGGAAATACTAGATTATAATGTAATAATCACATCATATGAATTATTAAAAAGAGACATAGAAGAGTATAAAAAATATAATTACGAGTTTAAATATATAGTTGCAGATGAAGCACAATATATAAAAAATAATAATACTCAAAATGCGAAAACGATTAAAGAAATAAAAGCAGAAACAAAATACGCTTTAACAGGAACACCTATAGAAAATTCATTAGCTGAATTATGGTCTATCTTTGATTTTATAATGCCTGGATACTTATTTTCTTATAAGAAATTTAAAGAATTATATGAAACCCCTATAATAAAAGACAATGATCAAGAAGCAATGAAAAAACTAAAAAGGCTAATAAATCCATTTGTTTTAAGAAGAATAAAGAAAGAAGTTCTAACAGAGTTGCCAGATAAAACGGTTACTGTATTAAATAGCCAAATGACTGAAGAACAAAAAGAAATATATATGGCTTATCTAGCAAGAGCAAAGAAAAATGTTGAAGATGAGATAAAAGAAAATGGTATAGAGAAAAGTCAGATTAAAATACTAGCACTGCTTACAAGATTAAGACAAATATGTTGCCACCCAAGTTTGTTTATAGATAAATATAAAGGCGAAAGCGGCAAGCTAAATCAGTGTTTGGAAATTTTAAGAGATGCCATAAACTCTGACCATAAAACATTATTGTTTTCTGGTTATACATCAATGTTTGACATTATTGAGAAAGAATTAAAAAATCAGAACATAAAATATTTGAAATTAACAGGTCAAACTAAAGTAAGCGAGAGAATGGATTTGGTAGATGAGTTTAATAAGAATGACGAAATTAAAGTTTTCTTGATTTCACTAAAAGCGGGAGGAACAGGACTTAATCTAACAAGTGCAGATATGGTAATACATTACGACCCTTGGTGGAATTTATCTGCTGAAAACCAGGCAACAGATAGAACATACAGGATTGGACAGAAAAGAAATGTACAAGTTTATAAGCTAATAACCAAAGATTCAATTGAAGAAAAAATATATGAATTACAAAAAAGAAAAGAAACACTAATAGATACAATGTTATCTACAAAGCAAACATTTATAAATAAATTATCAAAAGAAGAGATACTAAGTTTATTTGAATAAGGGGAATTTTATGAAGAATATTTTATATGTGATTGCCATGGAAAAAGAGGCAAAAGGTATAGTGAAGGAATTAGAATTAAAAAAGATTGAAGGCGCCAAGCTTAAAATATATGAAAAAGGCTCAACACGTTTATTAATAACTGGAATAGGAAAACAACGTGTTGCGATGAATTTAGCAATATATATGGAAAATTATGAAAAGCCTGATATTATCATAAATTTAGGCTATGCGGGTTCTACAAATTCAGAAATAGGAACATGGGTAAATGTAAGAGAAATATATAATTATGAATGGGAAATTCCTGGTGAAGAAAAATATACCATGGATGGAATTGATAATAAAGAATTAATAGTAAAAATTGAAAATGAAAAAATAAGTAAATTACCATGTTATACAGCTGAAAAATTTGTAACAGGTACAACTATATCAGAGGATGTACTTTTTGATATGGAATTACATTCTATATACTTAATATGCTGCATCCATGGAATAAAATTGTTGTCACTAAAAAAGGTAAGTGATAATTTAAGTTTAGATAATTATTATGAAAATATAGATATAGGAAGCCTAATGGAATTAACTAGTGGACTAGAATATTGTAAAATGTAATGAAAGAGGAACTTTTATGGAAAAAGAAATAATAGTAATTGGTGGTGGATTGGCAGGATGTGAGGCAGCATACCAGATTGCAAAAAGAGGAATAAAAGTAAAACTTTATGAAATGAAACCATATAAATTTTCTCCAGCACATTCAAATGCTGATTTAGCAGAAATTGTATGTAGCAATTCATTCAAGTCTAATCTACATACAAATGCTTGTGGCGTATTAAAAGAAGAATTACGCATTTTGGATTCGCTATTAATAAAAATTGCAGATGAAACATCAGTGCCAGCAGGACAAGCCTTAGCAGTGGATAGAGAAAAATTTGCACAAAAAGTAACAGCAGAAATAGAAAACAATAGCAACATAGAAGTAATAAGGCAAGAAATAGGTGAAAATGGTCTTACTTTAAAGGAATTAATACAAAATAATATAGTAGTAATTGCAACGGGACCATTAACATCTGATAATTTATCAAAAGAAATATTAGAGTTTACTGGACAAGAAGATTTACATTTTTATGATGCTGCAGCTCCGATAATATCAAAAGATAGCATAAATTTTAATATAGCATTTTGGGGCAATAGATATGAACAAGAGAGACCTAAAGAAGAAAATGTTGAAGAGTGGAAGGAAAAAATAAAACAGTGTAAAGAAATTGATAAAAGCTATATAAATCTTCCATTAAATAAAGAAGAATATGAGAAGTTTTGGAATGAACTTGTATCTGCAGAAGTTGTAGAGTTGCATCAATTTGAAAAAAGTGAAATTTTCGAAGGCTGTATGCCAGTAGAAGTAATGGCAAAAAGGGGTATGGATACATTAAGATATGGTCCTCTAAAACCAATGGGATTTACAGATCTACGCACAGGTTATAGACCATATGCAGTTGTTCAATTAAGGCAAGATAATGAAGAGGGCACATTATACAATATGGTGGGCTTTCAAACTAATTTGAAATTTGGTGAGCAAAAAAGAGTATTTAGTATGATTCCGGGCTTAGAAAATGCTGAGTTTATGAAGTATGGTGTAATGCATAGAAACATGTTTATAAATTCTACGAAACTACTAGACAATACTTATAATTTAAAAAGTAATAACAACATATTTTTTGCAGGACAAATTACTGGAGTAGAAGGATATGTGGAATCAATTTCTTCTGGATTAGTAGCCGGAATAAATGCTGCCAATATGATATTAGGAAAAAGCAAAAAACAATTTCCAAAAGAAACTGTGATAGGAGCTCTTGCAAAGTATATATCCACAGAAAACGAAAAATTTCAGCCAATGAATGCAAATTTTGGAATATTACCAGAATTAGATGGTGAAAAAATAAGAGATAAAAAATTAAGATATACAAAATTGGCAGATAGGGCTTTAGAAAATATATAAAGTTAAAAGATATAATTTGTAATAAATTGCAAAAATATTACAATTATATCTTTTTTGTTACATTTCGCTCAAAGTTGACGAAAAAAGCATTATAGTGTATAATTAAAATAGTATTGTTATGTAAAGGAGACGTTTTATGAAAAGAGTTGAAGAATTTCAAAAAACAGAAAAATTAATTGAAGAGTATAAAAAATTTGGCAATAAAATATCAGAATATGAAGGAAAAATTGATGAAAACAAAGAAGAAAATGCAGCTAAAGTAAACAAATTAGAAGGACAATTGGAAATAAATAATAAAAAGAGTGCGGAAAGAATAAAAAAATTAGAGTCACAATTGCAAATTACATTTAGCGATGCAGAGTTTGAAATTGATAGAGCGGCCCTTCAAGATGAAGTAAATAAGCAGATTGAATTAGAAAAAGCAAATTTGGCAAAAGAGAATAAAGAAATAGAAAAAACTATAAAGGCAGAAAAAGCAAATTTAGTAGCAGAAAATAAAAAAGTAGAAAACCAAATAAAAGAAGAAAAAGATAATAAAAAATATTTTAGAACAGATGCAAATTTTAAAACAATTACGATGGAAATAGAAGAAATGAAGAAAGAAGTTGCTAAAGGTGAATTAGAATTAGCAAAGAAAGACCTAGAATTGAGAGAGTTCTATGCAGAAGGTGCAAGGCACGAAGATAAGTTTAAATGGCAAGAAATATACAAAGAACAAGAAGGAATAAGGAACAACATCAAAGAGTTAAATTCTAAAATAGATGAATATCAAAACTTTAAAAATGAACTATTATCAATCACACTAACTCCAAGTGAATATAAAGAAATGTATGCAAGGGAAGAAAGAAAAGATCCAGCTAAGGCAGAAGAAGAGAGAAAAGAAAAATTATGGGATGAGATAAATCAAAGCATAGAGCAAAATATCGAAGGTGGTAAGGAAGAAACTAAATCACCAACAATAGATAATAGTGCAGAGAAAAAAGCTCAATCTGAACATAAAGAGAATGGAGAAAGTGAACCAGATATAGTTGATGAAGTAAATGAAAGCATAGAAAAGAATATGAAAAAACCAGAAACAAAATGGGAAGATATAAGTAGTAATTCAACTCCTGCTGTAGAAGCTAATAAATATTGCTTACACATAGAAAGAAATCGTAAGAATATAGTAGTAAATGGAGTGGAATTCTCGAGAGAAGAAATAGCTAAAAAGAGAGAAGCCATAGAAAGAACAGAATTTAAAGGAAAAATAGAATGGCTAAAAGAACATGGTGATATTGATGTGGTAGCTGCTATGCTATTGCAACAACAAAGAAGAATGGAAGATAAAAACAAAAGTGAACAGCAAAAAAGGTCAATAAGAAATGAATTGGATTATCAACTAAATGATTATGCAGAGATGATAGAAAATCAAGCTAGCAGAAGAGATTCTACAGTTGATATAACATATGAACTTAGAAATGATGGAAAACTAAGGAACAGAATTAAGGAATACTTTGCAGACAGAGAAAACTATAAAGCACTTAAAGCTGAAGCTTTAAACGCTAAGTATTATGCAAAGGTAAAATGCTCAAAATTCACTAAGTTACAAATGTGGCTACAAAAGAAAAGAGATGCAGTTTCAAACAAAATGCTTAATGAAGCTGAAATACCAGAAGCTTTACCATCAGCTGAAGATAGAAGAGAAGAAGAAAACTTTAGAACTAGAATAGCAGTTCCAACAATGGAAAACAGACAACAACCTGTACAAACACAAGTAAGAGCTGCTGCAGAAAATGTAAGAGACAATGATGATAGGGAAGAAAGATAAATAAAAACTCAAAATTTGTACACAAATGCAAATTTTTATGATAAAATCACATAGTAAATGCTATGTGATTTTTTTATGTAGTAATAAGCAATAAAAAGGGAGAAAAACATGTACTTAAAAAGATTAGAATTACAAGGTTTTAAATCATTTCCAGATAAAACAATATTAGAATTTAAGCCAGGAATTACAGGAGTTATTGGACCAAATGGATCTGGTAAGAGTAATATCTCAGATAGCATAAGATGGGTTTTGGGCGAGCAAAGCATGAAATCTTTGAGAGGAGCAAAATCAGAAGATATTATATTTGCTGGAACAGAGAACAGAAAGTCTTTGGGGTTTGCAGAAGCATCCATTGTAATTGATAATAGCGACCAAAGTTTACCAATAGAATACAATGAAGTTGTTGTTACAAGGAAAATATATAGAAGTGGTGAAACAGGATATTTTATAAATAAAGTTCCTTGCAGATTAAAGGATATTTTGGAATTGTTTATGGATACAGGAATAGGCAAAGATGGCTATTCTATAATAGGCCAAGGCAAGATAGATGAAATTTTGAGCAACAAATCAGAAGATAGAAGACATATATTTGAAGAAGCTGCAGGAATAGTAAAATATAGAACAAGAAAACAAGAATCAGAAAAAAAGTTGGAACAAACTAAATTAAATTTATTAAGAATAAATGATATTTTATCAGAAATAGAAGGACAAATAGAGCCATTAAAATTACAGTCAGAAAAGGCAAAACAATTTTTAAATTTAAGAGAAGAACTTAAAAGTGTAGAAGTTGGATTATTTGTGTATAACATAAATTCATATAAAGAAAAATTAGAACAACTTGTTAAAGATATGGAAATACTTGAGGATCAGAAGGAAGACGAAGAATACAACTTAGATAAATTACAAGAAAATAAAGCTGAATTAAAACAAAAATTAGATGAGATAATAGCAGAGATAGAAAATACACAAAATATTGGTTTTGAAAGCAAAACAAAAATAGAGCAAATAAATTCAGATATAAATATTTCGAAAGAAAAAATTTCTAATAATAATATTAATGTAAGAAGATACGAAAATGAAGTAACTGAACTTGAAACAAGGATAGGTGAATTAGAAGAAGAAAAGAGAAACAGAATAGAAAAAAAGGATAATTTATCAGTAAATAAAGAAAAATTTGAGAATGAGTTAAAGCAAAAAGAAGCAGAGTTAGCAGAGTTAACCAAGAAATTATCGTCAAAAGAGCTTGAAATAGAAGAGAAAAAGAAAAAAGTAGAAGAAAATATAAATTTAAAATATGAAAGACAAAATGATATAAATTCATATGGTATTAATTTTGAAAACTTAGAAAAAAGACAGAAAACTTTAAAGCAAGACACTCAATTAATTATTTCTGAATTAGATGCAGCAAGGCTGGAAAAACAAGAAATATCAAAAGGATTCTTAGATATAGATAATGTAAGAAATAAGGCAATAAGCAAACTTAATGAAACAAAAACAAAAAAAGAAGAAGCAATTGCCAAAATAAAAGAATTTGATGATAAAATAAATAGGCTTTCAGATGAATATAGAATAAAAAATTCTAAATTGAAGTTTTTGCAAGAAACAGAAAAAGAAAAAGATGGATACATGAAGAGCGTAAAATCTTTATTGTTAGCATGTGAAAATGACTCAAACTTAAATAAGGGTGTATATGGAGCTTTGGCCAACCTTATTTCTACTAATAAAGAATATGAAACTGCAATAGAGATGTGCTTAGGCGCTACAATGCAAAACATAGTAACACAAGAAGAAAATGATGCTAAAAGATTAATAGAGTATTTAAGAAAAAATAATTTAGGAAGAGCTAGCTTTCTACCAATTTCTGCAATACATGGTAGAAAATTAGAAAAAATAAACAATCATGGAATTAATGGAGTTATAGGGATAGCTTCAGACCTAGTAAAATGTGATAAAAAGTATAATGATATAGTTTTGAATTTGTTAGGCAGAACAGTGATTGTAGAAAATATGGATTCAGCAATTACATTGGCTAAACTAAACAATTATTCGTTTAAAATAGTAACAATACAAGGAGATATAATAAATCCATCAGGAGCAATGTCTGGTGGTTCAGTAGCGCAAAAAACTGTTAATATTTTAGGCAGAGGAAGAGAAATAGAAGAAATAACAAAAAATCTGAACACATTGCAAAAGCAGATAAACACAATCTCTAAAGAAAAAGAAGAATTTTCTACAAGTATAACAGACACAATAGAAAATGCAGCAGCACTTGAAAAAGATTTACAAGATATAGAAATAAAATATGCTACAGAGAAACAAAAAGTAGAGATGATTGATTCTAGTGTATTAAAACTAGAGCAGAATTTGGAAAAAGCAAAAAAAGAACTAGAAAATATTACGAAGCAAAAAGAAGAGATTATAGCTGGAAAAGCAGGAACAGAACAAGTTTTAAAGAATATAGAAAAAGAAATTTTAGAGTTGAATGCAGAAATTACAAATTTTGCAGAATTAAATAAAGATGACCAAGAGTATATAGATAATTTGAACCTATATATAACAGATTTAAAAATTTCTGTATCATCATTTGATGAAAGCAATAGCTCTATTGATGAAATGCTAGAGAGAATAGAGCAGGACATAGAAAATGCAAAAAACAATATAAAAAATAAAAAAGTAGATATAGAAAATGCAAAAATAGAAGCTAAAAATTTAGAAGAGTTTATAGAAAAATGCAAATTAGATATTGAAAGAACAAAAGCAGATGTAGAAAATAGTTCATCAAAGATAGAAAGCATGAAACAGCAAAGGGATAGTATAAATAATAAACAGGAAAAGATAGAAAAGCAAATAACAGACCAATTTGATGTTTTAAACGGATTAAAAGAACAAATAATTAAGCTAGAAAATAAGAAAACAAAGCAAGAGCAAGATGTAGAAGAATTAATAAATAAATTATGGACAGAATATGAAATAACTCCAAATAATGCAGGAGAATATAAGAAGCCAGAGAATGTACAGCTTGCACAAAAAATAACTAATGAATTAAGAACAAAAATTAGAGACTTGGGCAGTATAAACATAGAATCAATAGAAGAATATAAGAAAATGCAAGAAAGATACGATTTTATGAATGAGCAGAGATATGACTTAGAAGAATCAATGAGCAAATTAAGAACGGTTATATCTGATATGACAAGTACAATGAAAAATCAATTTGCTGAACAGTTTAAGAAGATTAACAAAAACTTTAATGATGTATTTGTTGAGCTATTTGGTGGTGGAAAGGCAGAACTAATTTTAGATGATGAAAACAATATACTAGAATGTGGAATTGATATAAGGGTTCAACCACCAGGAAAGAAGCTACAAAATATGATGCTACTATCAGGAGGAGAAAAGGCTTTAACAGCAATAGCTATACTATTTGCTATATTGAAAATAAATCCAGCTCCATTCTGTATATTAGACGAAATAGAAGCAGCTTTAGACGATGTAAATGTAAATAGATTTGCATTATATTTGAAAAAATTTAGCAATGATACACAATTCCTAGTAATTACGCACAGAAAGGGAACTATGGAAATAGCTGATACTGTATATGGTGTAACAATGGAAGAAAAAGGAATAAGTAAATTGCTTTCAATGAGATTAAAATAGTTCTATTTATTGGACAAGAAGAATACTATATATAAAAACAAAGGAGTGTGTGTGATATGTGGTATACGATGGATGTTCAAGAAACTATAAAAAAATTAAAAACTAATGTCATAACGGGATTATCTGAAGTAGAAGCGAATGAAAGATTAGAAAAATACGGAGAAAATGTTTTAAAAGAGAAGAAAAAAGAAAATCTCTTTATAAGATTTTTAAAACAATTCAACGATTTTATGATAATTATTTTAATAGTAGCTTCTATCATATCAGCCGTTATGGCATATTTAGATGGAAGCGGAGATTATATAGACTCAATTATAATCATAGCAATTGTAATATTTAATGCTGTTATGGGATTAATTCAGGAAGAGAAAGCAGAGAAGTCGCTGGAGGCATTAAGGAAAATGGCGGAACCAATTGCTAAAGTAAGAAGAGATGGCAAGATAAAAGAAATAGAAGTAGCAAAAATTGTGCCAGGCGATATTGTAATAATTGAAGCAGGAAACTATGTTCCTGCAGATTGTAGATTAATAGAAGCAAATGATTTGAAAATAGAAGAAGCCAGTTTAACAGGAGAAACAGTACCAGTTTTAAAACAGGCTAATAATAAATTAATGCAAAATACACCACTTGCAGACCAGGTTAATATGGCTTTTGCTACTACAATTGCAGTAAATGGGCATGGTGAAGCGATTGTAACCCAAACTGGTATGGATACTACGGTGGGAAAAATTGCTAATATGATAATAGAAGATGAAGCGCCAGAAACACCTATTCAGAAAAAATTATCTGAAGTTGGGAAAATGCTTGGTACCGGCTGTTTAATTGTATGTGCTATTATATTTGTAATAGGAATATTTAAAAAAAT